>MDSY01055876.1_pt1 | contig 31235 bp, 33 predicted proteins | sample 811131 | NCBI WGS metagenome assembly MDSY01 (sample SAMN05326643, study PRJNA326480) | marine metagenome | isolation source: seawater | place: Atlantic Ocean: South West | collected 2010 | reverse complement strand
TTAAATTTTTCACCTATTACTTCTATCCAAACATCTCTGATAATTATCACAGTTCTTATTCAGACAGTTTTTTCATTAAATCACATAGAAACATCATATTTTTTCTTCCCATCCTTGCTCATAGTTTCTCAGATGTTCTTTGGATTTAGATATTTTATCAGTTCAAAGATTATTGTAAATGATGGTTTGCTTTTTTTCAAATCTAATTTATTTAGTTGTAGAGATATTTCTGTAGAATCCAGAATTAAAACAATAGGTGGAATATTTGGATTTGGCGAATTAATAATCCATCATAATGATGAAGAGTTTATTCTGGCAGGTGTAGAAAAACCAATCGAGAAACGTCGTATATTAATAGATAATTTCCGATTAAAACCTCATCCCCAAAAAGCAAACTGGAGTGGGACAATTGTGTTATTTCTAGTATGTTCCTTAATTCTTATTTCACCAATATTTTTTATCTGGATATTTTTTTATTCATATCTTTCAGAACTGTCTCTTCTATCAAGAATTCTATGCTCTACCGTAATTACTTTGTTACTCACAATATTGATCCTTAACATTCGCTTACCTAGAGTTAACAAGGATCCGGCATCAGATATTATGGGTTTAGAATTAGTTAATACTGGAATGTGGACGCAGATATTCCAGTGGAATGAATTACTTGTTGTTAAACAGCTATTCAGGTGCGGTTGGGGTCATAATAATTACAACGGCCACAAGGCACCTATAATTGGTAAAAAGATGTGTGGTAAATGGAATCCAATTGCTTTAGTTATAATGCATAATTTAATGCTTATTTATCAAATGATTGGAGTTCATCGAAGAAAAATCTACGAGCATCATATTGATGCTATTCCAAGAACCTATACGATTCCTGGTAGGAAGTTTAGATATCTCCAAGAATATGTGTCTAAACCTCTTAACTTAGAAAATATGCCCGAAGACATCAATGATCAATTCATATTATTAAATAAACAATTAGAAAGATCAGGTTTATTCATCGATGATATTCATGCCGGCAATGTTAGAATAAATTCAGATGGAAAAATAAGATTAGTAGATGGGGAATTATATACCGATGGAGAAGTCCTAATCAAGAATTTCCTTGTGAATGGAATTGACGATAGGTTAGATGGTATGGAGAAAGTATTAGGCTGTGAAAGAATAATTCGCTGGGTGGACCACAGAGTATCTGTTGATGATTTATTAAAACAAAGGTGAATGCATGAATATTTTATCACTTCTTTCTGAGAGGGCTAAATCTCATCCTGATAAGATCGCATTTGCCTTCCGCCTTAAAAATTCAAATATGTATAATGAAATCTCATTCAAAGAATTAGATCAGAGAAGTAGTAGAGCTGCAATCTATCTCGAAAATAATGGATTTAAGAGAGGTATGAAAACTTTAGTGATGGTTAGGCCTAGCATTGATTTTATTATTCTGATTTATGGGATGTTTAAACTCGGAGTCATACCTTTATTTCCCCCAAATTTAGACATTAAAAGTCGGAACGGGAGAAAACAATTGAGATTAATCATAAGTCGTGCTAAAATTAATGCTTTAATTGGTAGCCGTAAAATTTTATTCATTAGTTGGCTTCTGAGATTAAGAGTTTTTTCTCAAAAGATTTTATCATTGAATCAAATCAAATCTTACTATTCCAACTCGAATAATAAATCTGAATATTTTATTGATTCCAATATTAATTGGTTAGAAGAACCAGTATTTGTAAAGTATACTACTGGATCTACCGGACCAGCTAAGGGTGTAATTTACAATCATGCCATGCTCCATTCACACATTAAAATCTTAGAATCCGAAGGAATCAATAGTAATGACATATTTTTCGGTCGTGCAGGGACTTTAATCGTCCATCCTTTAATCGGAATGACATCTATCCTTCATACAAATAAACCAAAACAAACTACGGGAGAAGAGATAGTTCGAGCAATAAATAGGTGGTCTATTAGTGCATGTTTCTTATCTCCTCCTTCGGCAATTAATCTTTCTAATTATCTTGAAGGTATTAATGAACCCAAGATTACTACTCTCGAAAGATTGTACGTCGGCGGTGAATCAGTATCTTCAAAAGTCGTTAGAAATATTGAGCCTCATTTATCTCCTAATCGTCCAAAAGATGGTGGATTTCATCTTGTTTATGGTGCTACTGAAGGATTTCCTCTTTGCCAAAATCAGGCTAAGCATATCTTTCAAACTGAGTTTGAAACTAAGTCCGGTAAAGGTATCTGTTTAGGGATACCAGTCAAGGGAGTTAGAATTAGAATTCTTACATTCAAAGAACCATTAGGGGACTTTGATAATTCTTCTGCTGTAGATGTATCTGGTGATAGTATAGGGGAAATATCTGTCTGTGGCTCTGTTGTTTATACTCGATTAGTAGGTGATGATGAGGAATTATTTGGCGGACCTCTAACATGGGCTTTAGACAAAAATGATGGTAGTATCTGGCATAGAACCGGAGATCTTGGATACACTGATCATGAAAATAGAATTTGGCTGGTTGGGAGAAAAAAACACAGGGTTGAATTATCTAATGGCATAACATTGTACCCTAAACAAATTGAACCAGTTTTAGATTCAATGTTTGGAATTCGTACAGCCTTAGTGAATGGTCCTAATAATATTCAAGCATCTATTATTGTTGAGGATAATGGGATGAATTGGAATATTCTTCAGGGTAAATTAATTCAATCAATTCCTATCTTATGTGAATTATTGGGGGATAATATTGATTTTTCATTCACATTATACAGTGATACATTTCCTGTTGACTCAGGCCACGAGGCAAAAATCAGACGTGAGGCATTAAGTCATTGGTTATGTGATAAATCATGAGATTACTCATTACTGACAATATTGACTCTCGGTTCTTCCCTTACAGGTAAATGAATCAATGAAGAAAATATTCCTACCGCGATCCCAATCCACCAGACAGTTGTATAACTTCCATACATGTCATACAGAACTCCGCCTAGGTATACTCCAACGAAGCTTCCCAGTTGATGTGAAAAGAATACAATTCCATATAATGTGGCCATATATCTTAGCCCATATATATGCGCTACTAAACCACTTGTCAATGGTACAGTTGCTAGCCATAAAAACCCCATTGCGAAAGAGAATATTAAGACAGTGTCAGCAGTAATTGGCGTTAGAATAAACCAAGCAGCAGCTATCGACCTACCTGCATAAATACCAGACAATAACCATTTCTTACCAAATCTTTTTCCTGCCCAGCCAGCCATTAATGTGCCAAATATATTTGCAGCCCCGATTACAGATATTGCCATCCCACCGAGTGCTGCTGTTGTTTCTATACCTAGATCACCACACCATCCTGCCGGATCGATAGGGGCACTCATTTCTGTAACTAATGCCGGAAAATGTGCAGTTATGAATGCAAGTTGATATCCACAAGAGAAGAAACCTACGAATATCATCATATATGTCGGGTCTTTGAAAGCTATGAGTAATATTTCGCCTAGAGATTCTTCAATCTCTTCTTTAGATGCTCTTTCAGGATAACGCATAAATGGTAGTAAAATTAGTACACCTAATATTGAGAAAGCAAAAATTAAGAAAACAGTCTGCCAAGACATTGTTTTCAATAATATTATTGCTACTGTTGGACCAACAATTTGTCCGGCGGATCCTGATGCTGTGGCTATTGCTAAACTCATAGCTCTATGCTCAGGAGCACTGGCCCTTCCTACCACTGCTAAAATAACTCCAAATCCAGTGCCAGCAATTCCGAATCCAACTAATATTTCATAAAACTGTATTTCTATAGGTGTGTTGGCTCCAGTAGTTAATATAAGTCCTAGTGAATACAATATTGCACCTAGAATTATTGCCTTTTTATCTCCTATCTTTTCAGCAAAAGCTCCAAAAAATGGAGCACCAAAACCCCAAGCAAGATTTTGTATCGCTATTGCTAAACTGAATTCAGACCTTGGCCAACCAAATTCCTCCTCGATTGGTATCTGGAAAACACCAAAAGAGGCTCTAATTGCAAATCCAACCAAAACTATTGAGCACCCGATTAATAATACTGGTGTAAAAAGTCGTGATTCTTTTTTCATGTTCGGTACTTTCATTGCGACTCAGATTACAGGTTTAACTATTTTTAGTCGTAATTTCTTTCTCCGATATCAGTTAATATTTCATCAAGTGAACTTAGTGTCTTTTTCACATCCTCCTCTGAAATAACTAAAGGCGGTTTTATTTTTATTACATTTTTTCTAGGCCCATCAATACTGAGTAATATTTTCTTTGATAACATTCCTTCAACTAATAGTTTTGTTTCCTTAGTAGCCGGTTCAAGTGTCAAATGATCTTTAACTAATTCAATACCTAGAAACAGACCTTTTCCTCTTATATCTCCGATTAATTTATGCTGTTTTTTTAATTTAGTTAACCCATCAATAAATAATTCCCCCATCAATCTTGAGTGTTCTATCAATTTTTCATTTTCTATTACATCTAAAACAGCCATTCCAATAGCGCAAGACACCGGATTCCCTCCAAATGTAGAAAAGAATTCCATTTCTTCAAACGCGGATGCAATCTCTTTTGTCGTGAACACTGCAGCCATGGGGTGGCCATTTCCGATCGGTTTACCCATTACAACGATATCAGGGATAACGCCATGTTCCTCGAACGCCCACATTTGTTTTCCAGTTCTACCAAATCCTACCTGAACTTCATCAGCAATACATAATCCTCCTACTTTGCGAATACACTCAAAAGATTTGGCTAGATATCCTTCTGGAAGAGGAATTTGTCCAGCACATGAAAGCATAGATTCAACGATGAAACCTGCTATTGGTTCAGCCTCGCTTACAATATCATGTAGTTCTCCTATGTAATCTCTTGAACTATCTCTGTATGTATCTGGAACTGGAACTACATGTACCCAATTCTCTGAACTTCCTTTCCCACCAGGCCCTCTAAATTTATACGGGCTTAGATCAATTAACATTCCAGTATGGCCATGATATGCTCCCTCAACAACCACAATATCGTGATTTTTTGTATATGCTCTAGCAAGTCTAATGGCAAGTTCATTCGCTTCACTACCAGAATTAACTAAAAAACCGACATCGAGTTGACCCGGTAAGGTATTTGATATCCTTTCAATATATTTTGTTAATCCATCGTATATGTATCTAGTATTAGTATTTAGTAAAGCCATTTGTTTTTGCCCCGAACTAACAACATGAGGGTTACAATGCCCAACATGACATACATTATTTACCAAATCTAGATATTTTTCTCCAGACTTAGAATATAGGTATTGCATATCTCCTCTTATGATGTGAAGTGGTTTCCCATGTCCTATCGAAAGAGATTTACTGATATGTTTCTCTCTCTTTTCTAGTATTTCTTCAAGAGACAATTCTAGTTCTCGCTCAGATATTTCCACAAATTATAGATGATGCTTGGATAATTTAATCCTTTGATTGGAATCTCTCTTATAGATAATACGATATATATAACAGATGTAGTACATCTATGGCATACACAGAAGTATCTCTTGAGGAGGCTTCTGAGGTAATTGAAAAAGCCGGATATAGAGAATTAGTTTCAATAGAAAAGTTAGATGGTGGTTGGGCAAATTCAAATTATAAATTAGTACTAAAAAATAATACTAAACTAGTACTTAAGATTTGGAACGAGCAAAACAAAGATCAAGTTAATTATTTGCTTAAAATAACCTCATACTTAGCTAATTCTGGATTTCCAACTCCTGCACCTATAGTTTTCGATAATGGTGATTTTCTCATAATACGTGATAATTTACCTTGGACCATTTTGCCATTTATCGAAGGAAATTGGCTAAAATCTGATTATGAATCATTATTCACATTAGCCAGGATTCAAGCAGAGATGCATCTTATCACCCCTCCGACTTACCTAAAGAATGACTTTTCAATGGGGCTTAGTTTGTTCGAAAAACTATTCGAGATTGCAGACAATAATAATGAATGGAATGATTTCTTATTGCTGTTGAAATCATCAAAATCTTTGTACCAAAGTATTGAAAATTTACCAAGAGGAATAATTCATGGCGATTTATTCCCCGATAATGTGATTTGTAAAAATAATTCTATATCAATACTTGACTTTGAAGAAGTGTGTAATGATGTACTAGTATTTGATTTAATGATGACATTTGTTGGTTTTGGTTGGGAGAATGGTGAGCCTATAGAAGAAAGATGGAACGCCATTCTGGATGGCTATCAATCTGTTAGAAAATTATCTAAAGAGGAAATTTCTGCACTTCCTGATTTACACAAACTTGCTACATTATCTATAGCTGCTTGGCGATATTGGCAATTTAAGATTAATATTCCAGGTACTGAGCATGAGAATAGATATTTAGAAATGACTTCTAGACTTGACAAAGTATTACCATTCTAATTAATTACTCTTCGGCTGCTTCTAATTCTTCATATCTGATTTTAGCTAATTCTCTCATATCTTCGTGATGATTTCCTTCCTCTATTGCATCTTGATCATCTTCATCAACTATCTCAACACCTAGCAATGTTTCAATTATATCTTCCATAGTAACTAGGCCCACAGTGCCTCCAAATTCATCTTTAACAATCAAGATTTGCTCTTTATTATCTAATAATATGTCTAGGGCCTTGTCTACTGAGTCTATATCTCTACATGAATGAATATCTCTAGAAATCTCTTTCATTGTTTTTTCGTCATTATCTGCTGCTGCTTCCCTCAATATCTCACTTCGAAGAACCATTCCCTGGATTTCATCAATATTTTGATTTATCGTTACAGGCAACCGGCCATGGACCATTATTGGTATTCTTTCCCTAATCATTGCAACTGTTTCATCACCAGATGCTGTTTCCATTACAACTCTAGGAGTCATGATAGATGCTACTGTTTTTTCTCTTAGCCCCAATAAATTTTGTATAACTTTTTCTTCATCTCTCTCAATTACTTGACTTTCTTCTGCTATATCAGCTAGATGTGATAATTCATCCCTAGTCACTGCTTCATTTTGTACTGAAGGGAAGATAGATCGCAGTTTTTCAATAGGATAAACTATAGGCAATAATACGAACATTAGAATCCTCAATACCCTAGCTGAACTTACAGTTAATTTTCTCCAATACAGGGCACCAATAGTTTTAGGTAAAATCTCACTCAGTAATAATATAGCTATTGTCAGTAATGAGGCGGAAACAGCTATGACATATTCTCCTTGATATGCATTCTCTACCTCATGCCCCACACCTAATGCCCCTACTGTGTGTGCAATCGTGTTAAGAGTCAATATCGCAGTTAGAGGCCCCTCAGGGTCATCTTTGAAATCACTCCATGTTTTACTTATCTTTGGATGAGTGTCTTTTAGTGCTACTATGTGGCCATGAGTTGTTGAAAGTAATACAGCCTCTAAAATACTACATAGGAATGATGCGCCTAATGCTAGCGATGCGTAAAAAATAATTAATGTAGTAGGTTCCACTTTTATTGCCTCTTAGAGAACTTTTGGGTTGATTTTAGTGTTGTAACTGCGTGACAAGCGGTTAGGTTCGGGACGTAACAAGAGCGATTAAGACATAAACATGGTGCCTCACGCATTTGCTACAGACGTATATTGGAGATGAAGAAAATCGAGCGTGTAGCGATATTTATGGCTTGGCCGTATGCAAATGGTCCTTTGCATTTGGGTCATGTTGCGGGTAATTGTTTACCTGCCGATATTCAGTATAGATATGAGAGGTCTAGGGGCCGTTCGGTCATCATGTGTAGTGGTTCTGATGAGCATGGCACTCCAATTACTGTTACTGCTGATGAGGAAAAAGTTTCACCTCAGAAAATAGTTGATAGATTTCATCAAATTAATACTCAAGCATTGATTGATTTGGGATGTTCTTGGGGAGAAAACATTGATCCAAGAGGGATCGAATATGGTGGGGCATTGTACAATCGTACTACGGACCCAAGGCACAAGGTATTGGTCCAAGAATATTTTTCATTATTGAAAGATTCAGGATTTCTTAAGCAACAAACAATGCAACAATATTGTTCAATTAGTGCTGATGGAATGACAAAATTTCTTCCAGATAGGTATGTTGAGGGAGATTGTCCAATATGTGGCTCAGAAGGAGCTAGGGGGGATCAGTGTGATGAATGTGGTTCAACCTATGAATCAAGTGAATTAGTGAATCCTCGTTCTAAAATGGATCCCGATGCTAAAATAGAAATTAGAGACACGGATCATTTTTTCTTCCAACTTGATCAATTTCAGGATGAGCTTGAGAAACATTCTCAGACAAAACAAAAAATATGGAAGCCTAATGTTCGAGCGATGACTAAAAACTGGCTTAATATGGGTTTGAGGCCAAGAGCAGTTACTAGAGATATGGAATGGGGTATTGAATTACCAATATCCAGTAAGGAGTGGGATAGAAAAAGAATTTATGTTTGGTTTGAAGCGGTTCAAGGTTACTTAACTTGTTCACAAATTTGGGCAGAGAATTATTCCACTAATAATGATGATTGGAAAAAATGGTGGACGAAATCTGATGAAGGTATAGAACCAAGACATATTTATTTCATGGGTAAAGATAACATCCCTTTCCATACTGTTATCTGGCCAGCCATTATTATGGGCCTAAACTCTGCTAATTCAGGAAAAAATCCTAGTAGTTCAATTCAACCTGGTGAATTAGTATTAGAAAGTAATGTCCCAGCTATGGAATATTTAATGCTTCAAGGAGGGCAATTCAGTAAAAGTAGAAAGCATGCAGTGTGGCTACCATCTTTCTTGAAACATCATAATCCTGATACTCTTCGTTATTTCTTATCTATAAATATGCCAGAAGGACATGATACTGACTTTCGATGGGAAGAATATGTGGACAAAGTCAATAATGAGTTAATAGGCACTTATGCTAATTTTGTTCATCGAGTAATGACACTATCCCATAGATTGGAATCTTTAGATGGTGGCAATCCATTAGCCCAGTATTTCAATGAAGAAGACAATAAAGATTCGGCAAATAAGATTCAGGATTTATTGAATAGTGCTATCAATTCAATGGAGAAACAACGCTTCAAAGAAGCTTTGAGATCGATAATGAATATTTCACAGATAGGTAATGGATTAATTCAACATTCCGAGCCTTGGAAATATATGAAATTAGAGGATTCTCCTGAGAAATCTAAATCTTTGTCTACATTGGCATTCTGCTGGCAAATATGTAGAGGGCTTGCCATAACATTACGCCCCTTTTTACCATTCCAATCTGATAAATTATGGACTATGATGGGTGAAGAAACTAATATGGACGAGATATTGTATGAAGATGCTTTTGACTTTAATAATATATTCTCGTGGAATGCCGATAAACCAGAACCTTTGTTCAATAGATTAGATATTGAGCAAATATTAGAAAGGGAAAAACTAATTGCAAGCAGTGATGCAGATAATAAAGAAATTAACGACGAGGATGTGAATTATATCGATTTTGAAGATTTTATGAAGGTAGAAATGAAGACTGGAAAAGTGGTGGCAATTGATGATCATCCAGATGCAGATAAATTATATGTCGTTACCATTGAAGATGGTCCCGATTCAACTAGGACAGTTTGTGCAGGATTGAAAGGAATTTATGAAAAAGAACAATTATTGGGAAAACAAGTTGTTTTTGTTGCTAATCTAAAACCTAGAAAACTCCGCGGAATAATGTCTGAAGGTATGATATTAGCTGCAGATGATGGGGACGGTAATGTTTCAGTTCTAACTCTTGATTCAGATATGCCAACTGGTTCACAAGTCAGATAACTCTGGTTTATCAAAAAACTCCCATTGTATTTCTGCAAGTTCCGAATTACTTTTAGCTTCTGCATATGCTTCTAGAGGCTCTGCGTTTAATTGGAAAAATGCTTCACCAAATCTAAAAGGCTTCATGATACTCTTAGCCTGTTCCCATCTATCAATTAAAACTAAACTCAACGCTAATGCTTCAGAAGTCGATAATCTTCCAGGTTTACCCCAGGAAACCGGATTTGCTGCGAGAACACAAGGTAATGTCCGTCCTTCTAATTTAGTATTATTCTCAATATATTTTAGTGAACTATCTATTTGCTTCCATGAACAATCTAAAGCTACTATTGATGCCCCTCTATCTATGCTGTTTTTATCATCAGGACCCAATAATATTCCTGATTTTGGATCTAATAAAATTCCTCTTTTGGGTGACTTTTTAATATTTGTATGAAGAATGGCGTGGCCAAATTTTTGCAACCTTCTTGCAGTACATTTTTTCGGATCATCTTGTTCTAAATGTATGATATGTAGAGGCACATTCCTCACAAATCCTCCCTCCGAGATAGTAAATCTTCAAGTGCATCACCAATTGTCATATTTCTTTTCTTTGTTGTTACAGTAGATGTATGTTCAGAACTTCTTTCTACATTGAGTTCTATCGACAGTATTTTCTCAATTTTTTGTATTAATTTGTCAGTTGGCCTGCCCCCATTTTCAATTTTTTGGACGATGTTCAATCTTTCATTCATCTTTGATGCAAAAGTTCTCTGATCCCAACCCTTTTTCTTACGTCCTTCGATAATCCTTTTGTGAAAGTCTGAGGCTAATTCCTTTTCCTTTTTAGCCATAATATCCTTTCCAGCAATTCCTCTACTAGTAACAGTATTCTTCTTTTTAGAAATCATTTTTGTAAACTTTGGCGATAATTCAACTACTTGTAGATTCATTGATTCAATACATCTTCCACAAGCATCTACTTGGATGCCCGCAGTGCGTGCTTTTCTGGTGGAAACTTTCTCCTTACCACACAGTTCGCAAGATGACATGAAACTGCGAGCATAGTGTGATACAAGACTGCTTCGGGTAATAAGCGTCAAATGTATAATGCATTAGGTAGTCTTATGACGAGTCGCGCCGGTTCACCATCTAAAGATAAAACAACTACCGATATTGGCAGTGACTCTATATCAAAAAAGACTCTCAGTGAACTGAAAGAACAGTATGCTTTATTATCAGAAGATGCTAAACAACTAATGACTGAAAAAATGTTTTTGGAAAATGAATTAAGCCAATTGAAAAAGAGAGTTAATAGATTAGATGAAGAGATTAGAAGTTTACGAACTCCACCATATATCATTGGCAATATTCAAGATGTCATTGGGGAAAAAGTAGTTGTTAGGAGTTCAAACGGCACTATATTCTTGGTATCAAAAAATCCTAGGATAGATAATTCAAAGATTCTTCCAGGAGTACGTGTTTCCATGAATCAAGATACTCTGGCTGTAATAGATATACTCGATGATGCATTTGATCCATTGGTCTCTGGAGCAGAAATAATAGAAAAACCGAATATTAAATATTCAGATTTAGGGGGACTTGATGAGCAAATTAAAGAAATTAGGGATGCCATTGAACTTTCACTTGAAAAACCAGAATCTTTCGAGAAATTCGGTATTCAACCACCTAAAGGAGTGTTACTTACAGGCCCTCCTGGAACTGGAAAAACTATGCTTGCCAAAGCTGTAGCTAGTCATACAAATGCTACATTTCTTGGTTTGGTAGGCTCAGAACTCGCTCAGAAATATATTGGAGAAGGTGGTAGAATGGTTCGTGAATTATTTTCTCTAGCCAGAAAGAAGTCTCCATGTATTATCTTCATTGATGAAATTGATGCTATTGGCTCTAAAAGACTCGATTCTTCTACTTCAGGAGATAGGGAAGTTCAACGAACATTAATGCAACTTCTATCAGAATTAGATGGTTTTGACTCTCTCGAAAATGTCAAAGTTATTGCTGCAACTAATCGTCCTGAATTATTGGATAAAGCGTTACTTAGACCTGGTCGGTTCGACAAAATTGTTGAGATTCCATTGCCAAATATTGAGGGGCGAGAGGCTATATTCAAGGTACATGCTAAAAAAATGCCATTGGATAAGGGAGTTGACTTCTCTAAATTAGCTTTAGTTACTGAAGGATACAGTGGAGCAGAAATTAAAGCAATTACAATTGATGTAGGCATGAAGGCTATATCTGAAGGAGTTTCTAAGTGTAAAATGTCTCACTTCAAGGAAGCAATTTCATCTATAGATGCAAAGAGAAAAGGGGTGAATAATAATGGCCCGGATCGTCTGTATGGCTAGGTGTTTGAATGAATAATATTCTAATTGAATGTGTGCCAAATATTAGTGAAGGAAGAAATTTAGATATTATAAATTCAATTGTTGATTCGGCTAGACAAGTTGAAGGAGTTAAAGTACTAGGATGTGAACCAGATTCTGATTACAATAGGACTGTAATCACAATTGCTGGCGACCCTGTTAGTGTTACAAAAGGAGCTTATGCAATTATACTAAAATCATTAGAATTGATAGATATGAGTAAACATTCTGGAAATCATCCCCGCATGGGTGCTGTTGATGTGTGTCCATTTGTTCCTTTATCGGACAATTCTATGAAACATTGTGTGAGTTCGGCAAAAGAATTATCCAAATTAATAGGCGAAAAGATTCCTCATTTTTTTTATGGGGACGTTGCCTCATCTAAAGAAAGGTCTTCTCTTTCCGTCTTAAGAAAGATGGAATATGAGGGCCTTGAATCCAGATTTAATGGTGGAGAATGGGCCAATGAGAACACTCGTATGCCAGATGTTTGGTCAGGTAAATGGGGTGAAAATGAACGTCGTTTTGGAGCAGTGGCTATAGGAGCAAGGAATATTCTTGTAGCTTACAACGTAAATGTGAATGAAATTGATGCTAAAGCTTCAAAGATCGCCGGATCAATGATAAGAACATCTGGGAGGTTGATTAAAAGAGATGGGAAAAAAATGAGAATAAAGGGTCTATTGAACCATGTTCAAGGGATGGGTGTCCCATTACCATCTTCATCGATATCCCAGGTTTCAATGAATCTTCAGAATGTTTCTGAAACTTCGATGCATGAGGCTTTCGAAGCAGTAAAATCCATAGTCAATGATCATGGTGTCGAAACCTGTGGTTCTGAACTAGTAGGTTTAGTACCACTGAGTGCTATGCTGGAATCTGGTAAATGGTTCTGCTTAGATCCAGAGAATGCTTCCGAAGAAGAATTAGTTGAGTGTGCAATAGAAGGATTAGGTTTAGATTATTTGAGAAAATTTAATCCTAATGTCAGTATCATTGAATGGGCAATAGAAAACCGTGGTGAAAATGATGAATGATGGATATATATCAATATTAGAAAAAATTAGTTCCGAATCACCTACTCCTGGAGGGGGTACGGTTGCAGCCCTAACTCTGGCTCATGCTCATTCATTAGCAGCAATGGTTTCTAGGTTGACTATTGGTAAGGAAAAATGGCATGAAGGGCATGAAATTTCTAATTTAATTATAAATTCTAGTGCCGAATCACTGAAAAGGTCTATCCTTCTTGCAGAGAATGATTCATTAGCATTTGATAAAGTAATGGACTCATATCGAATGCCTAGGGATAATGATGTGGAAATTGAGTCAAGAAAATTAGCCATACTAGAATCTACTATCGGAGCTGCTCAAACTCCTTCTGAAATTGCTCATGAGGGGTTAAAATTATTATCTTTATTGCCTGATTTAGCTAGATTTGGAAATCTTAATGCAATTACAGATCTTGCAGCATCTTCTGAATTAGCCTATACTGCTGTTTATATAGCCTCATTAAATGTAAAAATTAATGTTGATTCAATGAATGATAAAGAATTAGATAGGATTCAAGACGATAACACAATAGTACTTACGAAATCTAAAGAATTAATCATGCAAATTAGAGAAATTGTTTCTAGGAGGATGGAGATTTGATTGATTTTTCTGAAGAGTTTAAATTTGGTGTCCCACTAGAACTTCCACCAAAAAAAGAATTAGATAATTCTGTAGATCATGCTCCTAAAAGACCCGATGTACTAAATGAGGAACAGAAAAAATTAGCAATCGCTAATTCGCTGAGATATTTTCCTGAAGATTGGCATGAAGAGTTAGCGATTGAATTTAGTAACGAATTAAATGACTTTGGCCATATTTACATGTATCGTTTTAGACCTGATTATGATATGTATGCGCGACCAATATCTGAATACCCTACTAATAATAGAAAGGCGGCTTGTATCATGCTTATGATTCAAAATAATCTTGACCCTGCTGTCGCCCAGTATCCTCATGAATTAGTTACTTATGGAGGGAATGGAAGCGTTTTTCAAAACTGGATTCAGTATAGAATAACTATGCACTATTTATCAAAAATGAATGAAAATCAAACATTAGTGATGTATTCAGGACACCCGCTTGGGTTATTTCCTTCCAATAAAAACAGTCCTCGTGTTGTAATTACTAATGGCTTGACTATTCCGAATTATTCGAGTCAAGATAACTATGAAGTAATGAATGCTTTAGGTGTCACTCAGTATGGTCAGATGACTGCTGGTTCCTATATGTACATTGGCCCTCAGGGGATTGTTCATGGGACAACATTAACAATACTTAATGCTGCAAGAAAGTATCTTAATTTTGATACTAAAGACGGTTTAGGTGGTTTACTCTATGTCACCTCTGGATTAGGTGGAATGTCTGGTGCACAGGCTAAAGCCGCTGTAATAACCGGTGCTGTGTCTGTAATCGCAGATTCTAATTCTCATGCGGCTAAGAAAAGATATGAACAAGGTTGGTTATCTGAGTTATTCGATGATTTAGATAAATTAATTTTCAGACTAAGGGTCTGCCTAGCAAATAAAGAAGCAGTTTCTCTAGGTTATGTAGGAAATATCGTTGATGTTTGGGAGAGATTAAATTATGAAAATATTATTCCTGATTTAGGAAGTGATCAAACAAGTCTGCACAATCCTTGGCTAGGTGGTTATACGCCATATGGTATGACTTATGATGAAATGAAGAAAATGATCTCGGATAATCCTGAGTTATTCAAAATAAAAGTCAAAGAAAGTTTGATTAAACATGTTGAGGTTATTAATGAATTATCGAATAAAGGGATGTATTTCTGGGATTATGGTAATGCTTTCTTGCTAGAGGCTGGAAGAGCTGGTGCCGATATTTATTCAGATGATACAGAATCAGGATTCAAATATCCTTCTTATGTTGAAGATATTATGGGTCCAATTTGTTTTGATTATGGGTTTGGACCATTTAGATGGGTTTGTTCGTCAGGGAATGATGATGACTTAGCAGTTACCGATGACATTGCATCTAAGGTGCTTAGATCCTTAGCCGAAGAGGCACCATCCGAGATAAAAGGCCAGTATTATGACAACATTAGGTGGATAGAAACTGCTAATCAGAATGGACTAGTAGTAGGTAGTAAAGCTAGAATATTATATGCTGATGAAAGAGGGAGGGTAAAAATCGCAGAGGAATTCAACAAGGCAATCTCTGACGGAAGAATCTCTTCACCCATCATTCTAGGAAGAGACCATCATGATGTCAGTGGAACTGATAGCCCTTACCGGGAAACTGCTAATATTAGAGATGGATCTATGTTTACTGCAGATATGGCTGTTCAAAACTTCATTGGCGACTCTTTTAGAGGTGCTACTTGGGTAAGTTTACACAATGGTGGCGGTGTAGGTTGGGGAGAAGTAATTAATGGAGGTTTTGGAATGGTAATTGATGGAAGTATTGATTCGGATAGAAACATAAAATCAATGTTATCTTGGGATGTAAATAATGGAATTGCTAGACGTGCCTGGGCACAAAATTCTGAAGCAATTTTTGCTATTAAGAGAGCTATGGATATTGACCCTAATTTGCAAGTCACAGTCCCTAGTAAAGTATCGAAGAGTTTACTTGAAAGGATATCATGAGGTGTAATATGAGTGATGGCGAGATTATACTGGATGGAAACTCTCTGACTATCGAACAAGTAGTTTCAATCACTAATTATGATACTAGAGTTAAGTTATCTGATTCTTCTATTTTATTAATTCAAAAATCAAGAAATCTTGTAGAAGGTATAGTTTCTAGTGGCGAAGTTGTATATGGGATTAATACAGGATTCGGTGCCCTTTCCAATGTCACAATACCTGCAGATAAACTAGAAGATTTGCAATCCAATTTAATTCGTTCCCATGCTTGTGGACTCGGAGACAAAATGGATCCTAATTCAGTACTGATGATGATGCTTGTAAGAGCAAATTCACTTGCTAAAGGATATTCAGGAACCAGATTAGAAGTAATCCAATTATTAATTGATATGATAAATAATAGAGTAGCACCTGTAGTTCCAAGAATAGGCTCTTTAGGAGCTTCGGGGGATTTAGCACCACTTTCTCATATGACACTAGGAATGATGGGTGAGGGTAAATCCCAAGTTCAAACTAGTGAAGGAGAATGGATTATCTATAATTCTGAAAAAGCCCTAAATAATTTTGGCTTGAAACCTATTAAATTGCAGGCTAAGGAAGGGCTTTCATTGATTAATGGTACAAGTCAAATGTGTTCATATTTATGTCAAAGCATCATCAATCTTGAAATGCTAATTTTTGCAGCTGATGCTGCATTATCCACTTCAATTGAGGCGATAAAAGGATCATATGTTGCTTTTGATAAGAGAATTCATGATGTAAGGCCACAATTAGGACAATCAATATCTGCAACTAGGATTAGAGGATTTTTGAAAAATTCCGACATCAATAAATCTCATATTGATTGTGATAGAGTTCAAGATTCCTATTCATTCCGTTGTGCTCCTCAGGTACATGGTCCAATGATTGATGTATTACGAGAAGCTAGGAGAATTGTCAGTATAGAAATTAATTCTGCTACGGATAATCCACTTGTTTTCTCCAATAATGGCAAGCCAGAAGTGATTAGCGGAGGTAATTTTCATGGGCAAATACTAGCTATTACTAGCGATAATATGGCAATTTGTATTCATGAAATAGCAAGCATTTCCGAAAGACGAATAAATCAGGTTCTTGACCCCCAATGGAGTGGTCAGAAAGCATTTTTGGCCAACGTTGAAGGATTAGAAAGTGGATTAATGATTGTGCAATACGTTGCAGCAGCAGTTATAGCGGAATTATCACTATTGTCTAACCCCGTTTCAACAACTAATGTTCCTGTCAGTATGGGTAAAGAAGATCATGTCTCTATGGGTGCTACTGGAGCATATAGGACATTTAAGGCAAGTAAATTATTATCGTCAGTAATTTCTAGTGAGTTGATATGTTCATGTCAAGCCTTGGATAATATCCCTGAAAATCCTGCCGATTCGGTAAAAAAGATACATAATTGGTTGAGAGGTTATGTGTCGAAGATTGAGAGTGACAGAAGCACTACAGAAGATACTGAGATTATTGCTGAGAAGATATTAACATCTGAATTTGCTGATATTTTTGGAGAGTGAATAGTTGCAAGAAAAACTGCATATGACCCAACATCCAGGAATTAACCCTCCTCCATTTACAAGTATTATCACAGGTATCGTAGAAGATAAGATTTTTTTGAAAGAAACATATTGTTACCCTAGAGGCGGAGGCCAACAAGGAGATACTGGTATAATTTCCAATATGAATTCACAAACGGAATTATTAGAAACGATTCCAGGGGACTCAATCATACATCCAGTTACTTCAACAGAGGGTTTTGATGTAGGTGATGAAGTTCTATGTTCGATTAATCAAGAAAGGAGGAATAAAAATACTACAATGCACACAGTACAACATATCGTCTCTGCAATAGCGAATGATATGTTTTCTGCTGAAACTGTTGGTAATCAGATTAGTGAAGAATATACGAGAATAGACTTGTTATTCCCTGATCGAGACAAATTTAGTTCTGAAGATTTAGAGCACGCTGTTAATGACATCATCAAATCAAATAAAAATGTAAAGATACATAATTGGGAAAGAGAGAGAATATTAGAACATGAGCAGATGAGACATACTAAATTTATGGACAGGATTCCTACTACTGTAAAAGAATTAAGAGTAGTTGAAATTGTTGATGTAGATCTTTGCCCTTGCGGCGGCACTCATGTCGACAATACTTCAAAGCTTAATGAAATGAATATAACAAATGTAAAATCCAAAGGGGCTGGAAAACTAAGAATCTCGTATTCATTGAATAATCGCTAATGCTTGTTTGTAGTTGTTGGTGGGCTCGGCAGGAATTGAACCTGCGATCTCCACCATGTCAAGGTGGCGTCATAACCCCTAGACCACGAGCCCCGTAATGTAGGGGGCAAGACAAACACTGATGAATGATTCTCTCTGAATATTTGAATTATGCAATGATCTTAGAAAGTCGTCCATCGCATCCATCTCTGGAGCAAAATCCAGAAACTCTTACTCTACCATTTTTCATAACAATCTTTTTTGGAGACTGGACTAATACAGTATTTTTGCATTTCAAACAGTAAGCTTCTACTGATATCACATTCATTCGAGATTGGCAACACAACTAAACCTTACTAACCCCTCATATTAGTGAAAAAAAGATGTTTTCTTCAAAAACGTTGTACTGAGAGGCTATTATGTCATATCTCTTTCTTTCAATTTCTGATAACTATCATTATCGGCCGAAAGAACATCGAAAAAAAACCCTTAATTTACTGAGAAATAATTTTTCAATTTGATTTCCGAATTTATTTTCTTTGATTAATCGTATTATTTATTTCATTTGCCTTTATAATTAAAAACAGTTACTAAACTATTAATAAGATTTTACAATAGAGCCGGAAAAAAATGTTTTGGATATGGGTGAGACCCCAGGTGTCTGACACCAATAATCAATTGATTTGGCATTCAAGATGTTAAAATCAGCTGGACCACCTACATTTATCGAGCCAACACAATTTTCTAATTCATCATTTAATGTCGATGCAGGATTTCTCGTACATGCTACTAATGCAGTTAATGGATCAATGCCTATTCTGTGCGTAGCTAAACTGGCGATAAACGGTAATGAAAGAGTTTGGCAATTTGGATTGAAATCGGTTGCTAAAGAGAAAATCCAATTATTTTCTAAACATTCTTGAATTCCTTCTCCGAGATCTTTTCCTAAAACATAGGGTGTTCCAGGTAAAAAAACTTGCATAGTTCCAGATTTATTTGCCTTGTCTCTAGAATCTGAATTACTGAAACCTACATGATCTGCACTACAACTTCCTAACTCTGCAGCTAATGATAGTCCTCCGGAGTCTACGAATTCATCAACATGAAGGCGACTTTTTAGTCCAAAATTCTTAGCATTATTTACTAATGTCTCAGTTTGTTCTAAATTGAACCACCCCGGCTCACAAAAAACATCTATCCACTTTGCTAAGTTCTTCTCTGCAACTAATGGTAATTGCTCATGTATTAGTTCATCCATGTATTCACTAGGTTTCTTTTCTTTAGGGAAATCATGAGCTCCGAGCCAGGTAGGAAGAACATTGTGATTAATTCCGTCAAGTGAAGCCGTTGCTTCGAGAATTTTTATTTCACTATCAACTGATAAACCATAACCACTTTTCGCTTCTATTGTAGTAGTTCCGTAATTTGAAGATTGTAATAAATTTCTATGACCTATGGATTCCAGTTCCTTCTGTGATGCCTTTCTTGTAGAAATTACAGTTTTATTTATCCCACCTCCTTGGTTTGATATGTCTTGATAAGTTAGACCTTTTTGGCGTAATCTAATTTCATTAGATCTATCGCCTGACCAAAGAAGATGAGTGTGACAATCTACAAGTCCGGGTATTATTGCCGCTCCATTCACATTAAGAATCTCGATAAGGTTAGATTTGCCATTTTCCATATCAGGTGCAAATTCTTCTAATAATTCTTGTTCTGGACCAATTTTTGCTATTTTTCCTTGAGAAATTAGCATTGATGAACCTGACTCAATAATTAATTCCTCTCGATTTGCCATTTCAGTCCCAGAAAGTGGCTTTGAGACGTCTCCGTGGGATAAAGTCGCAAGCTCTCCGATGTTGAATAACAGGAGGTCCATGATAGCGGACATGAGTGACACTTGAAAGGACTCCCTTCTTCGGAAGTCCTAATGGGCGTCATTTTAGGGATTGAAAGTACAGCTCACACATTCTCATTTGGTGGAGTTTATACAAATGGAGAAACTATCTCATCTTCATCAGCATTGTTTAGGCCTGAACAAGGCGGAATACACCCTAGAGAAGCCGCAGATCATCATTCAGTATTATCTGGTAATTTATTCAAAGAATTCATGACTAAGAATCAAATTCCAGTCAATCAAATTGATGCTGTTGCATTTAGTCAAGGTCCAGGCCTAGGGCCTTGCTTGAGAGTAGGAGCATCCGTAGCCAGATCTCTGGCAGATAAAATTGGAAAACCATTGATTGGAGTTAATCATTGTGTGGCACATATAGAAATTGGGAGACTGCAGACAGGTTGTCATGACCCAGTATTATTGTATGTTAGTGGAGGGAATACTCAGGTTATAGCAAGAAATGGTAATCGATATAGAGTAATAGGTGAGACTTTAGATATAGGGATAGGAAATATGTTAGATAAGTTCGCCAGAACACAAGGAATACCATTCCCTGGAGGCCCTAAGATAGAAAAATTATCTAAAGAATGGTTATCACAAAACCCTTCTGCAAGATTAGATGATATAATTTTACCATATGGTGTGCAAGGGATGGATTTATCTTTTTCTGGGATTTTAACTGCGGCAATACAGAAAGTTACAGATGGGCATACGCTTGAAGAGGTTTGTTGGTCCCTACAGGAACACTCGTTTTCTGCATGTATAGAAGTTGCAGAAAGGGCATTAGCACATACTGGGAAAAATGAATTGTTATTAGGTGGAGGAGTTGCTTGCAATGAAAGAATTAGAGAGATGTCTGACTTGATGTGTAAGGATAGAGGTGCTGGTGCATTTTGGCCTGAAAAACAATATTGTATAGATAATGGAACTATGATTGCAGAGTTGGGGAGAAAGATGCTGAAACATAATATTCATACAAAATTAGTAGATAGTGCAATAGATCCTTCGATGAGAACCGATCATGCCGAAGTAGTTTGGGAATAATTCACTTACTAAGAAGGCTTATCTAAGGCGCTTGGTGGCCGTAATACAGGATTGAGTAGATTGAGAGGAGGAAGACGTAGAGGACCGGCGAAAAGAGCGCCAAAAGATATCTTCAGCCCCGGTGCTAAAAAGGAGCAGAAGAAACCAGTTGTTTCACCAACTCCTAGAAATCAACCAATAGCTCCACCAACGTCAATAACTCCTCCCAAAGTTGCTGGCTCTGATAAAGGAGTGAAAGTTGAGAAAGAGGTCGTTAAACCTAAGGTAAAAACTCCTCAGACAGAGATTAAAGAACCTCAAGAAGTAAAGGAAGTAATTGAAACTGAAAAAGATATTGAAGAAGGTTCTAAAGAGATTATTGCTGATCAAATCTTTGGCAGCAAACCAAAGAAAACACGTGGATTAAAGCAAATTAAGAAGAAAGAAGATAGTAAAAATAAGGATTCGAATAATCAAAGTGATAAGGCCGCTGCATTAATAGAACAAAGTAGACAGAGAGCTATGCAACCTATCGTTGAGGCTTTAATTGAGAAGAAAGAAGTTAAACCAATTGTTACTAAAAAACGAAGAAGTACAAAAACAAGTTACCAACCTGCTACTAGAGCAAAGCGATTGAATAGGAGTAGGCATATGGAATACAAATATGAGATGAGAAAATTATTAGATGATATCAATGTACCAGAAGAACATAGATCTAACCTTTTAGGTACTATTTGGGCAAAGGGAGAGAGAAAAACTGCATCAGATGCAAAGGATTTCTTAGTTGAGAAAATGAGTGAAGGTGCAATAAATGAGGAACAAAAGTCGAGGCTTGAAAAAGTCATTGATGATTATACGATAAGAAGGTGAAAAAATGTTAGTTGAAAATAATAAAGTTGTGAAAGTGCATTACCATGGATATTTCCCGGATACTAAAGAAGTATTCGATAGTTCGTTAGAAAGAGAGCCTTTGTCTTTTACTGTAGGTAAAGGGCAAATGATACCTGGTTTCGAAGCAGAAATTTTGGGTTCAAAATTATCTGAGAAAAGAACATTTACACTCGAGCCAGAAAGAGCATATGGGCATAGAGATGAAACAAGGATTATGGAAATGCCATTTGGAGATTTTCCTGAAGGTATAGAAATAGGGATGAAATTCCAAGCAGAAGTCCAAGGTATGCCAATGCCTTTCGAAATTACAGCAATTAATCTTGATTCTGGAGATTCAGGTACCGTAACATGTGATTTTAATCATCCAATGGCAGGCAAAGCATTGACTTTTGAAGTTGAAGTTGTTGAGATTAGCGAAGCTGATCCATCATGTAATGACCCAGGTTGTGGCTGTGGTAATTAGTCAATATTATACTTTCCAAAAAATATTTTAATCACATAATTCATTTGCTCTAGCCTTATCCGACATACGTGGATAAGCGCTCTAGTCGTTCGACAACACGAAGTGGTTTGCCTAGAAGTGATGTTCCTACTAAGGATTCTCTGTCGAATACAGATCATCCAATTGAAGGGCACCAATTACCCGGTAGGCCACCTTATACACGTGGTATACATTCCGGTATGTACAAAGATAGATTGTGGACAATGAGGCAATATGCTGGTTTTTCTACTGCTAAAGAAACGAATGAGAGATTTAAGTTATTATTAGGTTCAGGACAAACTGGCCTATCAGTGGCTTTTGATTTACCAACTCAGTTGGGATTAGATTCAGATGATGAAGAATCATTAGGCGAAGTCGGTAAAGTAGGCGTCCCTATTGACTCTTTAGAGGATATGGAAGAACTTTTTGCAGATATTGATCTAGGTAAAGTCTCAACATCTATGACAATTAATGCTCCGGCAACTACTCTATTGGCACTATATGTTGCAACTGCAGATAATCAAGGAGTTTCTAGAGATTCGTTGAGAGGAACTGTACAGAATGATATTTTGAAAGAATATATTGCTCGTGGATTATACATATACCCTCCAAAAGAATCTATTAGACTGACTACAGATTTATTTGAATGGTGTAATCAAAATGTGCCGAAATGGAATACAATATCAGTTAGTGGTTACCATATTAGAGAAGCGGGGTCTACAGCTGTTGAAGAAGTAGCATTAACGTTAGCAAACGGGATATTTTATGCAGAAGAAGCAGTAAAAACTGGGCTAAAGATTGACGATTTTGCACCGCGAATGTCTTTCTTCTTTGGTTGCCACAATGATTTTTTTGAGGAAATCGCTAAATTTAGAGCCGCTAGAGAACTTTGGTATGAATTAGTTAATGAAAGATTTAATCCAAAAAATCCTAAATCCTCACAATTAAGATTCCATACACAAACTGCGGGCGTTACTTTAACTGCTCAACAACCCATGAATAATGCAGTAAGAGTTTCTTATCAGGCTCTTTCAGCAGTTCTTGGAGGTACACAGTCACTCCATACTAATAGTTATGATGAAGCCATTGGACTACCAACTGATGAATCTGTAAAAATAGCATTAAGAACTCAACAAATAATAGCCAGTGAAACTGGAGTTGCAGATGTTGTAGATCCTCTGGCAGGTTCATACCACGTTGAAGAAATGACTTCCTCGATAAAAGAAAATGCTCGCATACTGATTAATGAAATTGAAACAAAGGGCGGTGTTCTAGACTGTTTGAAATTAGGATTTCAACAAAAAATGATTCATGAAAGCGCTTGGAAAGAGATTAAAGATATAGAAGAAAATAAACTATTGGTTGTCGGAGTAAACTGCAATATTGAAGAGGATGAGGCCCTTAACTTGGGAATGAAAATAGATTCTGGTAATGAAAAAAGGCAAATATCAAAATTAGAACAATTTAGGCAGGGAAGAGATAAAGAAATTATTTCGGAAAGCTTAGAAAAATTACGCGATACTTGTAAGGGAGAAGAAAATATCATGCCTCCGCTAATTGAAGCACTGAAATTAGGTGCTACTGTAGGCGAAGTAAATGGGATTATGAGAGAAGAATTTGGGACTTGGGTGTCCCCTAGTGGTGTTTGAAATGACTAGAATTGACCATGTTGGAATTGCGACAAAAAATATTGAAGAAGCATCGAATTTCTGGGTCCAAGTGGGATTAGAGGCAGGTGACGATCATATCAATGAAGAACAAGATGTAAAGATAAGAATGTTCTATGGTAGAGATAAAGATGGAAATAAAACGCATTCAAAAGTAGAATTGATTGAGGCTTTATCGGAGAGTTCTCCGATTGCTAGATTCATAGATAAAAAAGGCGTAGGGATACAACAATTGGCAATATCTGTAGATGATATTGATTTGGTAATTTCTAATCTAATTGAAAGCGGAGTTAGGATGATTAATAGTAAAGCTACGACAGGAGCAGGTGGGCATAGAATTGCATTTGTGCACCCTGAATCTACAGGCGGGGTTTTAGTTGAACTTGTAGAAAGAATAAACTAGGGAGGATTTTTTATGTTAAGTAGTATATTGGGAATAATTGAAGGTAAGTCTAATGGAGTAAACTGGACAAGCGATATGTTGAATATAGAAATAGAATATATTTCTAAGACATTGGAATTAATGAGAGATGCGCAACAAATGTCTAATGATGCGTATCTAGATTCAGGATCTATTCAAGGGGGGCTTACAGTTATATCTAGCCTGATGGAGCAAAATATTTCCGAAAACGAAATTGATTCTTTAATGCAAACACTATACTCTAGAGCAGTTAATTTAGAAAAAAAATACCCTGGATTGAGCGATACTCTTGAATCTTACAGGACTTAATATTCTTATAGTAATACTCTACGAATATTTATATATTGGTGTTAGTTAGAAAGTTTATGCCTAAAATAAGCCTAGACATCCCATCAGAGTTATTGGGTGATTTGAAAACTCATGTTGGTGATGAAAAGAAATTTATTTCATTAGCTGATGCGATTAGAACAGCATGTAGAAAAATGCTAGATCAATTGGACTCTATTGATGAATTTCATGGAAGGAGATGATTTTTTGGAAAAGATACCGGATAAAAAAGATGCTATGAGAGCAGTGGAAACATTAGTAAGATATATCGAGCAAGATTCTGGAGACTTAAGAGAGGGGCTTATTGATACGCCAAAAAGAGTAATTGACTCATTTAATGAATTATACAATGGTTACAAACAAAATGCAGACACTCTATTAGATGCTACTTTCAATGCTGAAGGTTATGATGGAATTGTTTTGCTTAAAGATATTGAATTTCACTCAACATGTGAACACCACATGCTTCCATTCACAGGATCTGCACATGTAGCATATATTCCTGTCGAAAAGATTGTCGGAATAAGTAAACTAGCAAGATTGGTTGAATTACATTCCATGAGACTCCAGAATCAAGAGAGAATTACAAAATCAATAGCGGATGATTTAGAGAGAGTATTGAAGCCTTTGGGATGCGGAGTTGTAATAGAGGCAAAACATGGTTGTATGCAATGCCGAGGAGTGAAAAAACAGAATTCTATTATGTCTACAAGTTCCATGAGAGGAGTATTTTTCGATAATTCAGAAGCTAGGATGGAATTATTGCAACTAATTAATAATCCAAGAAATTAATGAGGGTAAGAAATGGTTATTCTTGATCAAGAAATTGATATTGAGCAATTATTTCCTATTGTTGAAATATTTCACAGTGTCCAAGGAGAGGGTTATCATGCTGGTATTCCTTCAATTTTTGTCAGATTTGGTGGCTGTAATCTTAGGTGTGGCTGGTGCGACACCGACTTCGATATTTGGACAGATATGAGTATTTCACAAATTGTAAATGAGTTATCGAAATACGATTGTGATAGAATAATATTCACAGGAGGCGAGCCCGCCCTCCAGGATTTAGTAACATTATCAGGATTTTTGAAACCGCTTGGATATTATTTGAGCATAGAAACTAATGGCACTATTGCTATACCTTCTGACACCATAGACTGGATATGTGTAAGTCCAAAAGATCAAGAATATAATAATATAAAAATTAGACAAAGAGTTGGAGATGAACTAAAAGTTGTATATTTAGGACAAGATTTAGAGATGTATGATGAATTAAAAGAAGGTTTTAGTCATTTATTTCTGCAGCCTCTCTATGATGAAGGGCAAAGTACAGAATGGAATGGAATGAACTTTCACAGTACTTTTGAAAAAGTTCGTTCAAATCCTGAATGGCGACTTTCTCTACAAACACATAAATGGATGGGTGTAGAATAAATGAGAGCTGTGATGTCATTCAGTGGAGGAATGGATTCTACAAGCGTATTACTTCGTTTGATTGATGAAGGTTACAAAATTGATTGTTTATCATTTAATTATGGCCAAAAACACATAATTGAGATAGAAAAGGCAAGTGAAAACATCAACTACTTGAAGGGAAAAGGATATGATATAACTCATAAAATTGTGGATCTTTCTTCTGCAATGTCAATATTTCATTCATCTTTGACCGACAATGAAATGAGTGTACCTGAGGGGCATTACGAAGAAGATCAAATGAAGAGTACTGTAGTTCCGAATAGAAATGCTATATTTTCTTCAATTATTTACGGATATGCGCTATCAATAGTTGCAAGAGAAGATGTAAATGTAAAAATAGCTCTTGGAGTACATAGTGGAGACCATGCTATTTATCCTGATTGTAGGCCCGAATTCTATCAGAGTTTAGAGAAATCATTAAGACTTGGAAATTGGGATTCTGAGAGAGTAGATTTTTATTTACCCTATATTGATGGGGACAAAGTAACAATACTAAATGATGCAGTAAAATCTTGTATTAGTATTGATGTAAATTTCGATATTATATTTTCTAATACAATAACATCATACAATCCTGATTCTGAAGGTAGAAGTTCAGGGAAGAGTGGTTCAGATATAGAAAGAATATTGGCATTTCATGAATTAGGTAGGAGAGATCCTATTGAATACATTGATTCGTGGGAAAATGTATTGCAGAATGCAATAAGAGTAGAAAAACAATTCAAAGATGAAGAATATAGAGAACGTTTGAGTGAAATCCAATATGAAGTAACTAGGCAAAGTGCTACAGAGCACCCATTCACAGGTATATATTGGGATGAAAAAAGAGGGGGGGAATACTTCTGCATTTGTTGTGGACATAAATTATTTACATCGGAAATGAAATTTGATTCTGGATGTGGATGGCCATCATTCTTTACAGAACACGAAAATGCAAACATAGAGCAAGTCGAGGATAGGAGTCATGGAATGTATAGAGTAGAGGTCAGATGTTCAAAATGCGAGGCTCACCTAGGACATATCTTCGATGATGGGCCAGTCAGTAAAGGTGGCAAAAGATACTGTATTAATTCGGCTTCAATGGATTTTAAGGAGGAATAAAATTGGTAACGAGAATTAAGAGATTCGTAGAAACAGACACAGGGCATAGAGTCCCCAATCATAAGAGCAAGTGTAAGCATATGCACGGGCATCGGTATAGATGGGAAGCAGTGATAGAAGGAGATATAATCGCAAAGAGTGGTGTATCAGAGGAAGGAATGTTGATGGATTTCTCAGACATCTCAAAAATATTAGAAAAATATATCCATGATATAGTCGATCATTCATTTATTGTTTATGAAAACGACGTATTAGGGATAGAAGCTCTAGAGATATTAGGAGATGAGCATAGAACATTGAAAGTTCCATTTATCCCTACTGCAGAAAATCTTGCTAAATGGGCATTTGAACAAGTAGAGCCACATATTGTATCGAAATATGGTCAAACAATTCAATTAGTAGCAATGAATGTTAGAGAAACTCCTAAATCATGGGCATCCTGGACAAAGGACTAAGAATTATCTGAAATTATTTCTTCCCAAATTTCAGGATTGTTTGAAAAATATTCGAATGCTATATTGGTTGTGTGAAGTACTCCTAAGAGGCGATGAATTTCATCATCCTTTGGTAAACCTCTCATAATCACTCTATGGAGAGTTTCTTCGATCCCTAATCTTCTAAATTCAATTGTAGGAATAGTTTCAGATAGCTTATTGATCTCTTTTCTAAGAACATTCTTTAATTCAGGAGATAGGAGATTAGAATCATTAGATTTTTCATTTCCGGAATTCTTTGATCTATACCATGCATAACAAATTATTGTAACGGCATGACTTAGGTTCATGATGGGATAACCTGGCCATGTAGGGATTGTCATTAGTAAATCACATATTCTTAGTTCACTATTTAGTAGGCCCTTTCCCTCAGGACCAAAAATAATGGAGATGTTTCCTTCTAAATCTTCTAACATTCCAGGAAGGTCTTCCGGTTCTAAAAAATGTCTAAAAGAAATCTTACTGCCTTTTTCTCTTTTACCTGATGTACCTACAACTAGACTAGAGTCGGAAACTGCTGATTCAATATCTTCGAAAAATTTAGCATCATCTAATACAGACTGTGCATGTTTTGCTCTATTTCGAACTTCCTCGGACCAGATAGGAGATCTTCCTACTATTCTCAAGTCGGAGAAACCAAAATTTTTCATTGAACGAGCAACAGCACCAATGTTACCATCAAATTGTGGCCTTACGAGAACAATAGAGATTCTTTTTGAATAATTAGGAGGAGGGACATCAAGCATCTCGCCCATATCAATCAAATAACCCTACTAAAGAGAATAGAATAATACTTCTCTAATCAACTCTACGCTGTTGGTATCTAGTAATGTATCCAGCGATCCAATTTCTCATACGCTTGTTAGATACATCGGTATATTCCGAAACAAAGTGTTTATTGTTCTCAAAATCGCTATTGAAAACATCAGGATAAAGTTCAACTAATCTCAAGGCTCTGATCTTAATGAATGATGGTCTAATATTTCCCATTTTCAATCCTCCAATAATTTAACTTCTAAAGGAAAACCTTCCTCTCTAGTAACTTGAACACGTATCTTCCTAGGTGGGTTTTGCATTCCTCTAGACCAAATAACATGATTTACTGATTCATCAATCCATATTTCTTCATCATCTGTTTTCTTCATATGTTGAGAAACATGCTTCTTGATCTGAGCCATTGCACGGTTCGCTCTGCGAGTTCTTGGAACTGACCAAGCTGCTCTTAGCGGAATTGTCATTTCTCTCACTTCTGCCATATCAACTCACCTCTGTAATTTAGAACGACGCCACATATGCCTCTTAGGGTGGCTAGTCACGTTTCTATTAGTACGCAGCATAACCCAGACTGGCACTCTGCGATTTTGTTTTGTGACTTTGTTGAGTCTTAATTTCTTTGCTAGTGGTTTTACACGTGCCATATATAATCACCTTAATATTTTGAAAGACCTGGATACTTTTCTTCAGCAGCACCACGAACTGAATGAGCAACTTTGTCTAACAAAGCATGACCCTCTGGAGTAAGTACTTTACCGAAGTTTACAGTATTTGCGGGATTCCACTTGCTAGTAACTAATCCTGCTTCTGTTAATTGTTGAAGAACAGTTCTAGCCACGTTACGAGAACCTGATGCTGCACGTGTAGGTTTGACTCCACGATCTTTTGGGCCGCCAAATAGTTGTGCCATGTGGTTTGTACCTATTGGACCTTTCATGCCAACCTTTCTTAATACGGCTGCTGAACGTATGAACCACCAATCTTCTTGTGTTGGTGGTCTTTCTCGATGAGTCCCAGTTTTGACGTATTCTGCCCATTCTGGAGGATTAATCTGCTCAAAACCTTGTAGCTCTGTAGAAAGGGTTCCGATTAGTAAATCAGCCGGTACATCGTAATACGTCGTCATACTGTCACCTTTGTGCGGGCCGCCCGTCCTAGAGTCTGTATTTAACCGTGATGACAAGAGAAGACATAGACATTGTAAGATGAATGTAGTAAGATTCGACAACAAGTATTCAAAACCCACCTCCTATCGCATCAGAATATGGAGAAGTCAATGTCGCGTAACCCTAACATGTTGCGAACATTAATTGGGTTAGGATTGGTATTGATAATAATACTTGGATACGCGGTCCACTCTAATACCGTAGACTCTGAATATTACATGTATGAGACCACTAATTCCGAACAAAAATCCGAACTGATTCAACTAGAAGCAAATTTATCCGAATGGTATTTCGTATCGAATGAAGGAATTACATGGATCAACACTACAGTTGAAGGTGCACCCCAAGGAACAATTCTAGTAATTGATGCGTCTGGTACAGAATGGTATCACACTCCTTCTCTAGGGCAGAATGAAAAAGATTTCAATTGCAAAGAATTTGCTCCAGACTATGTTGAATTAATTGAAACATGCATTAAGGGTTCTTTCCATGAAATCTCTTTGGACGAACAAAATACGATGATTGGTTTGGTTTCAACAGAACTTCCAATTGGTGGCCTAGGTTCACTACAAGCTGATAATTTACAAAAGGCAAATGAATCAGCAGAAGAGATTTTGGATACGAATACAAAAACAATTTCGTGGAAAATATCTCTCAAAAATTCTGATGGCGAGATAATCAGTTCTGAGGGAATTATAGTGAACAATACTATTACGACACATGAATTGGTATCAGTAGAAGAATTTACATTAGACCCTATTCAAGAATCCATCTATAGTTTTGCAACACTAGTAGGATGTTTCACATTATTACTAATATTGCCTATGATTGCATATTTCTCTGCAGTCTATAAAGAAAAGAAGGATGAAGAAGTAAGATTGAGAACTCCTGAATTAGAAATTAAGGGTTAGATTAAATAAAGTGGCTGACCTGTTCATGAGCATGGACGAGGAAGTTGATAACGAAACTTCTCAGAGACATTTTTCTGACAAAACCATCGCTAAATGGGCCTTTGGGACCTTCCTAATTATGCTATTATTTTCATTATTCATAGGTTCCACGGAAATAGGAGAACCTATTCTTCCATTACTCATGGGTGACTGGTTATTCAAAGTAATCGTATTCATCATTATATCATCGATATACGGATTGCAATATTGGGTCAAAAATTAATATCTGAGGCACTAACAAGATATTTCATAAATTACCTTTACAACGGCTACATATGTCCTCTCCGACAATTCAAGGAATTGTAGCACTCAGGAGCGTGCACGGAAAATACCTGAGTGCGCAGTCTGATGGGCGTGCGGAATGGAATCGACATGGAGCTGCTGAGTGGGAATTCTTCCATGTAGAACATCGCCAAAATGGTAAGATTACACTCAAAGGAGCCCACG
>MDSY01008815.1_pt1 | contig 31237 bp, 32 predicted proteins | sample 811131 | NCBI WGS metagenome assembly MDSY01 (sample SAMN05326643, study PRJNA326480) | marine metagenome | isolation source: seawater | place: Atlantic Ocean: South West | collected 2010 | reverse complement strand
TGCTGTTGTTGTGGAAGAGGTAGTTTGGCGGCTGTCTAACATCTATTGGAAACCATTGTAGTCTCCCATTCTCAAAGCCCCGCCGTGAAGATGCACATACTTAATAACGTATCGCAAGGATGAGGACGATACTGTAGAAGCTAAAACATTAGATGTTGACGCAATCCTCAGTGCTGATGATGGCGTATCGCAGTGGCGAGAGAGACATCACCTTTGGTATGCCCAAAGCTAATCATTCTCAAAGCGTCTAAGCCATTCTTTTGATAACGTTGGATCGTAGCTGGTGAAACTAAAGTCATTGTACAAGATTGATAGGCCACGAGCAGCCCAGGTCACTCCATCATTATATGCCTTTTCATAAAGTGTGGCTGCCTTGATGAGGTCTTGCGGCATGGCCTCTCCAAAGTGGTGTAGTGTAGCCAGAGCAAATGTAGCGGCTGCATAACCCATGTCATGAGAGTGAGTTATGTCACTCTCAGCTTCTTCGAAAGAACCAGAACTCAAATAACCTCTGGCCCTCAATAGATGATACCTTGGAAGGCCTTCGTTCTGTTTGCTAATCGCCATCGTGCAAAACTCAATAAGCTTTGCGCCTTGAATGTCGTGGAACTTAACTGGCTCAGAGATTGCCAGTGGATCAGCTTCCAACGATCCCAGAGTATCACATTCCTCAATGGCATAGGCTTTGCTAGAGAATGCCGTGAATATCAGTAAAACAATGAAGCGCATCCATTCAGTCCAGGCGAAACACTTTTCGTTTCTTCGAACTGGTGTTGTACGCAACGAACTCTCCACTTCCGATTGAGGCTCCAGTGGTAGCGTTGATAATCACCTGATGTGTTATCATCAAAGTCACCCCTTCAGTTAGTTCATTAAGGCTAAGGCTTAACTTCTCTAGTGTGCTGTCCTTGTCGGCATAGCCCTGGAAGAAGGAGTTTAGGCCTGAAAAGGTTTTCCACTGACCTACTTTCATGAGTTCAGAAGTCTCTTTGCAGCGACACCACTCACTGGAGAATACGTGGGCGAAACGAAAACCACTATTCTTGATAGCAACGCCAATATAACTTGCTTGTTTTCTACCCTCTAAATCTAGATTTCTTTGAGTATCACAGTCGCTCAATGAGAAATTAGCTGGATCCCCATAACCTGGTGCTAATGCATGCCGCATGAAAACTACATTGGCATCAACCGCTGCTATCGCATTTGATAGGATACTTCGGCTTTCAGCACTAGCGTGGCTGGCGAGTAATACAAGAAAGGCTAGGATATAAGTGGAGCGAGTTAACATGGCTGTACTTTAACCGCAGCACCATCAAGAGCAATACAAGAATTACCCCTCCACACGATCTGATACGTGTTTTTACCGCAGCGCAGCATATCCCTAGTGTTCATTAATTCTCTCTTGCTGCAATGCAGCGTTTTGTAATTATTCTTATAAATTAAATTATAATATCAACATTTTAGATTTATTAGGTTAGTCTCTGGTCATGTCTAAGTAGCCTGCAAAGAAAGCCATGAAGCCAACAAGTATTAGCAAGTATGATGTTATGATGTCTTCACTCATCGTCCACCCCCTCAATTCACTAATGATACCGTACAAACTTGTCTTACTAATATCTAAGTCCCTACATATCTGAGCCTTACTTATCCCTTTGTCTAATGCAAGTTTCAACATGTCAGTCTTGGCACGGGCAGTTGGCTTACCGGCCTTGTATTTGCTATCAGCCTTAGCTTTGGCAATACCCCCACGCTGCCGCTCCAGCATCATCCATCGCAACACCTGAGTTACCCGCGTAAACGATCTGATACTTATTGCTTTCTATACCATGCAAGCTACACACCGCATTGTAATTTATTAAACGGAGAACGATGATGAATATTTGTATGCGAGCAACTTTTAAATGCACTTGGAACAATATGATTGCTAGACTGGAAGCGAATATGGCTTCTGCGAGCGATGCACAAACAGGCTGGAAAGCCGACGCGATAGAAACTTAACCCGGGACCAAACAGCACCAGTCAGGTGAAGAAAAATTGAATAACCCAGCTGGACTGATAGCCAATCGTGGCCATAATTAGGCCATCAAACCCCGGGACGACATGCCCACCCATGCCCAGTAGGATTACCGTAGCCGCCAAAAGCCCAGCAAATCCCGTGCGCCGTACATAGGCTTTTGCTGCCAACTTCTTGCGCTGTTGCGCCTCTGATGAGGCATGCTGAGAATTCAACTTCGCCGCATAGTCCGCCTGTGTGGAAGCGGTCAAAATATCATGGGCCGACACTGCACCTTTAACAAAGGTGACCGTCGCGGTGTCAGAGGCCAAATTGCCATCCGTGCGCGTTACTCCAGGCACCTGCAGCAGTGCTTGTTCTACCCACCCCACGCAGGACGCGCAGGACATCTTGCTTACTAAAATCACGATTTTGTCTAATGCGCTCATGGTGTTCTCCTCTGCTCCCGCCCCACAAAAAGCCTCCTCTAACTGGAGGATCAAGGGTCTGGTGCCTTAATACCAGACTGCTGGGCACTTATTAATTCCATAGTACATGACAAATATGGTAAGGAGGTCAGATAATTTGACTTTTGGAGGCTGTGATGACCGTTATTAGTGCAACAGGAACTGTGACCGTAGTCTCTGATTCAGGAGTAGAAGCTCAAGCCATTGTGGTGTCTTCCACCCCCCCAAAAAATCCGTGTAAACATGCAGGGTGTCGCGATGGACTTCCTGAATGACCCAAAAGGAAATTGGACCGCCCGGCTATCTGGATTATCTTTTTCACTGCTCAAACAGTGAGATAAATGAATTATCATGCATCTACTGCCATACAAATTTCACGACAGCATCATTGATGGCTATAGGGTGTTTGCATATGGATAAATGCCAAGCACGATGGCCGCTGAAACTTTAGATGGATAAAACTGTTTTTTATTAGATGAACCGCCAAAGCGCGAAAACCCAAATTTGAAAACTAAACCGCTGCAGCCCGGTGCAACCACACCGAGCATCGCGCATTTTGAAAGTTTATTGTGCGGTCCAGCCACCATCGATTGGAATGCTTGTTCCTGTCACGTTGTGCGCAATTGGCGCGCAAAGCCAAACAGCCAACGCCCCAATTTCTGACGGATCAGCAGTGCGGGTGGAGGGTTGCTTTTCCGCAACCAATTCCGCCTTACCCGCTTCGCGATCACCACCATATTTTTCGGCCCGTGCCATGATTTGTGGCTCAATGAGGGGCGTATCAGTCCAGCCGGGGCAGATACAATTGACCGTGACCCCTCCGCTTTCTTTGCTGCCAACATGGGCATATTCCAATGCAGCAACCTTGGACAGGCCCACCAATCCAAACTTTGCAGCCACATAAGGCGCTTTGTCTTTCGAGGCCACCAACCCATGCACAGAGGCTATATTAATGACCCGGCCGTAGCCCCGTTCTGCCATGTTCGGCAAAGCGTGGCGCATCGTATGTAGTGCACCCGACAGGTTCACCGCTATAATGGCGTCCCAAGTGTCTCGGGTTAAATCTTTCAGGCTGACCGTTTTTTGAATGCCAGCATTGTTGACTAAAATATCCAAAGGCCCCCAAGCTTCAACAGAATTTACAAGCGCCTCAATCGCATCTGGATCGCGCATATCACCCTCAAAGAACTTCACGTCAGTTGCGCCGGCCTCTTGCATCACCTTGGTTGCCTCCGCTATTTGAGCCGCATCTGCCAACCCATCCAGGGCAACCCGCGCCCCTTGTTCAGCCAGAGATTTGGCAATGGCGAGGCCAATTCCTTGAACCGAACCCGTGACCAATGCGACGCACCCACTCAGATCATTCTTCATCACTCTCTCCATTTTGCAGCATGCGGCGCAGGTCAGTTTTCAACACTTTGCCATAATTATTTTTGGGCAGCTCTGCGACGAGCCGATACTCTTTTGGGCGTTTAAACCGGGCGATGTTGGCAATGCAATGTGCATCAAGCTGGGCTGAGGCAACCACTTGACCGGGTACGGCTACGACAAAGGCGACAACTGCTTCGCCCCATTCTGGATGCGGTTGTCCAACCACCGCCACCTCCGCCACAAACTCCAGTTCCAGCAAGACCTCTTCAACTTCCCGCGGATAAATATTGGAGCCGCCAGAGATGATCATATCTTTTGATCGATCATGCAGGGTGACGAAACCATCCTCATCCATCGCCCCCATATCTCCGGTCCACAACCAACCATCTTGAATGGTCTTTGCCGTGGCCTCAGGGTTTTGCCAATAGCCGCTCATCACGATGGTCCCAGACACCAAAACCTCACCGATTTCACCCAGAGGCAATGTTGCTCCCACCTCATCACCGATGCGAACCAGCACAGGGCTTTGCGCCACGCCTACCGACCCAAGACGCGCGCGCCAATTCGGGTGGGTGCGGTCGCTGACAAAGTCGCGTCGCAGGGCTGTAATCCCCATCGGGCATTCCCCCTGGCCATAAACCTGCACAAATTTATCGCCCAAGATCTCAACCGCCACGATAATATCGGCGACATACATAGGCCCACCCGCATAGGTGATTGTTTTGATACCCTGCCCATTGCTGCCAATGGCACGCGCCCGCTCGACGAGACGTTTGACCATGGTTGGGGCAGCAAACATTGAAATATTGTCGATCTTAGGCGCCAGACCCAAGATTTCATCCACATCAAATCCATGACTGTCCGGCACCACGTGCCGCGCGCCCTTAATCACGTGCATAAAGTTATAAATCCCCGCCCCATGCGACATGGGGGCCGCATAGAGGATTGCGTCTGCAGCGGTGACGTCGTCCACATCGCTAAAATAGGTCAGGGCCATAGAACTGATATTGCCCGCGCTGATCATCACCCCTTTTGGTCGACCTGTGGTCCCTGAAGTGTAAAACAACCACAGCAGCTCATCGTCATGGATCACCATAGGCCACGTCATTTCTGTGTGTTGGCGAAGCAAGGCAAACTCCGGATGATCTGCATAGATCAGAGTTCTGAGACACTCTGGAGCAAGTGCTTGTAAGGCCTCCCCCACATCTGACGATACAAAAGCAATCTCTGCACCAGCATTCTCAATGATCCAAGCAACCTCTTTCGCATGCAGCTTCGCGTTGATTGGCACCACAACCGCCCCCGCAAACCAAATGCCATACATAGCTTCCAGATATTCCGTGCGATTGCTCATGAAGAGGGCCACCCGGCTGCCTTTGCCAATTTTGTGCTCGGCACTCAGCGCCCCAGCGATTGCCGCAACACGAGTTGCAAATGTGGCATAATCCGCCTCAATCGCCTCGCCTTTCAGCAAAGCAGGTGCTGCGGGAGATAAACATGCGGTTCTGACCAGCCACTCCGCCGGGTTCATAGCCTGAACACCCCTATAAATTTGCAGTCCACCGTGTTGTTATCCAACATGATACCTCCTCCCATTGCGACACTCCTGCGTGTTGGAGCCACCTTAGGATTCAGCGATCAAACCTGCAATGATGCTTTCAAGTTCGTGGGAAAGGAGCCGCTAAAGCAGTCCTCAGTAGGAATAATCCTCATAGATCCGCGTCAGATCACCTTCCCAATCACTATAATAGTGCGCCAGAAGCTCATCAGCGGGGGCCTGACCGGTTTCTAGGCTGTCTTGCAGAGCATTCAGGAAATGCGTCTCATCAGGCACCATGCCACCGGCGCCAGTCCGCGCCCGCGCGGCCAAACCTGCTTTGGAAATGTCCACAGCTTGCCGGGCCAAGTCCATCATCTTGATGCCAGAAACTTCCGCCTGCAACCCGTCCACGGAAGCCGCGACGCGCATGGCATCCCGGGTTTCCGCATCCATAGATTTGACTAAATCCCAAGCCGCATCCAGCGACGATTGGTCATACAACAGTCCCACCCAAAAGGCAGGTAACGCGCACAGACGGCGCCATGGCCCGCCATCAGCACCGCGCATCTCAATAAATTGCTTAATCCGCGCTTCGGGAAATATCGTGGTCAGATGATCGGCCCAATCGTTGAGCGTTGGCATTTCACCGGGCAAAGCTGGAAGCTGACCTTTCAGAAAATCGCGGAAAGATTGTCCCAGAGCATTGATATATTTTCCGTCGCGATAGACGAAATACATCGGCACGTCTAAAGCGTAGTCGACATAACGCTGAAAGCCCATGCCATCTTCAAACACAAAAGGCAGCATGCCGGTGCGATCCGCATCCAAATCCCGCCACACCCGAGCACGCCAAGATTTGTGACCATTCACCTTGCCTTCAAAAAAGGGTGAATTGGCAAACAAGGCGGTAGCAACAGGCTGTAGTGCCAAAGCCACGCGGAATTTTTGCACCATATCTGCCTCAGATGCGAAATCGAGGTTCACCTGAACGGTGCAGGTCCGGCGCATCATTGTGCGGCCCATAGTCCCCACTTCACCCATATAGGCATCCATCAGCTGGTAGCGGCCCTTGGGCATCAGCCCCACATCTTCATGCTGCCAAATTGGTGCGGCACCCAATCCGATAAAGCCAACACCGATTTTATCCGCAATTTCTTTAACCTCGCGTAGGTGCACATTCACCTCATCGCAGGTCTCATGGATCGTCTCCAGAGGCGCGCCCGACAGCTCAAGCGCCCCGCCCGGCTCAAGGCTTACATTACCCCCATCTTTGGTCAGCCCAATTAAATGGCCGCCCTCTTCTACCGGCGCCCAATTAAACTGATCGCGCAGGCCCTGCAGGATGGATTGAATGGAGCGCTCACCCTCGTAGGGCAGTGCTTTAAGCGTATCTTTACAATATCCAAATTTCTCATGCTCGGTGCCAATGCGCCAATCCGCTTTAGGTTTATTGCCCTGCTCAAGAAGATTTGCCAGCTGGTTAAAGCTTTCGATTGGGCCACCGCCAGATTGTGGTATTGACATGTGGAACTCCGGTGTATCTGCGCCTGTTAATTTACAGGTGGCCTCTAGACTCAGCCAAGTCAAGGTGTGGTCAGTGAAGTTTCGCGCGATTGCGTTGCCAAATCAAAAATAGATCAGGTCCCTTGCCTTGAGTTGCAGCCTCAGCTTGGGTATAATTCACTCCCGGCAAGGCCACCAAAGCATCAAATAACTTATCAGTGCCTTCCGCATCACCCGGGACCGACAACATACCTTCCGGGCCAAAAAATACCCAAGTGATCCGCCCTCTGGCATTACGATGCAGCTCAATCCGCTCAAGCGTATCCATGGAGATTGACGAGCCAGACCCAGCGGCAAGATAGCTCACCCGTCGTTCGTCCACCTCAACCACCCCCGCGCCACCATGGCCCGTTGGAAATTTGAAACGGCGATAGGCATCATGGCCAATCAAGCCCCCGATCACCACAAAGAGCCCGCCCGCGATGCGCGTGGTACCGTAACTGGTGAAGATAATGAAGAGGCCCGCACTCAGAATAAGGCCACCCAGAATAAATCCACGGTATTGACGCAGCGTGTTCAGCGCCTCCGGCCGAATGAAACTCACTGCCAATCCCCCAAACTTGTTTGCCACAGCGCCAGTGCCGCCACCGCCGCGGTGTCTGCTCTAAGAATGCGGGGTCCTAAGGAGACCCCTTGCGCCTGAGGCATGGCCTCCAACCGTTTGCGCTCGGCCGGGCTAAACCCACCTTCAGGGCCAATCAAAATAGCCCAAGGACCGGGCTGCTGCGACAAGGCAACAGCTTTGCCCAAGAGGGTTTCATCGCAAAACATAATATGGCGGTCGTCCCAGCCGTCCAACAGCTTTGACAGTTTTTGCAGCTCCATCACCGGCGGGACAAATGTGCTCCCGCATTGCTCAGCCGCTTCCACGGAATGGTTTTGCAGGCGATCTTGGCGGATACGTTCAGAGTTTGTGAAATCTGTCTGCACCGGCAAAATTTGGGCCGCACCCATCTCGGTGGCTTTTTCTACAATAAAATCTGTGCGCGCTTTTTTGATCGGGGCAAACATCATCCAAAGGTCTGGCGGCAACATCATAGGTTTGGACTTGCTCTCACACAACAAAATTGCATTGCGCTTGCCGGCCTGAACCACCCGCGCCAGCCATTCACCATCGCGACCATTGAAAAGTTCAAGCACTTCGCCCACGCCCCTTCGCATAACTCCAAACAGATAATGTGATTGTTCGCGGTTCAAAGGAACCGATTGCCCCAACCCCAGCGGGTGATCTACATATAAGCGAATAACTGAAGCCATGGAGAATAGGATATGACGCAATCGGGCAAATCACCAGAGGGTCAAGTTGCAGATGCGGTAAAAGATAATTGGGTGGATCGTTTGGCCCCTGCCGCGAGCCGCCCTTATCTGCGCCTGTCGCGAGCAGATCGCCCGATTGGCACTTGGCTTTTGTATATCCCTTGCATCTGGGGCGTGCTTTTAGCCGCCTTACATGACGGCAATTTACAGCTTTGGGATTTTTGGCTGACTACGGCCTTTGGCGCTGGGGCTTGGTTGATGCGCGGTGCTGGCTGCACGTGGAATGACATCACCGATCGGCACTTCGACGCCCAAGTGGCCCGCACCCGCTCTCGGCCAATCCCATCAGGCCAAGTCACAGTGCGCGGTGCCGTTTTGTGGATGGCGGCCCAAGCCCTGATTGCCTTTGGCATATTACTTACCTTCGGCCCTATAACCGTGATGATTGGTGTAGCCAGCCTTGGGTTTGTCGCGATTTACCCCTTTGCAAAGCGCTTCACGTGGTGGCCGCAAGTATTTTTGGGCCTGGCATTTAACTGGGGCGCTCTGCTCGGCTGGGTCGCGCATACCGGTAAGCTTGAATGGCCTGCGGTGGCCCTCTACATGAGCGGTATCGCTTGGACGCTATTTTATGACACCATCTATGCTCATCAAGACACCGAAGATGACGCCTTGATCGGTGTGAAATCCACAGCCCGCCTATTTGGTGACCACAGCCCACGCTGGCTGTGGCTGTTTTTGGGTCTTGCCGTGGGCTTAATGGGCCTGGCCGTCTGGGCCGCCAATACGAGCCACCAGCTGGCACTCTGGGCCTCATCGATGGGACCTCTGAGCTTTGGGCTGCATATGATTTGGCAGTTACGCCGCCTCGACATCAACCACAGCGGCACTTTGCTAATCTTATTTCGCTCAAATCGCGAAACAGGGCTGCTGCCTGTGCTGTTTTTTGCCATAGCAGTAATGCTGTGATTGATCCCACGCCAGTCCCGCTTTAGAACAACCGGGGGACTTAAGGAAAATAAATGAAAATAATCTCAGTCACTTTGTCCGCAGCCGCCTTTGCACTTGCAGGGCTGGGAGCGTATTTTGCAGCGGGCATGACAGTGACTTGGATCGAGAACAGTTCTGCCACAGCCGTTGAACAACAGCTTGCGATGGAAGGTTATCCTTGGGCCAGCGTACAAACCGATGGTTTACAAGTGGTTTTGGAGGGCGAAGCGCCCTCAGAGGCCACACGTTTCAAAGCCCTTGCCGCAACTGGCGCGGTGGTTGAGGCCGTACGCGTGATTGATAACTTCACCATTAAAGATCGGCGTGCGCCGGTTGCACCGAAGTTTTCCGTCAAAATTCTTCGCAATGACACCAGTATTTCTTTGATAGGACTGGTTCCTGCATCTGCGGACAATGCCAATTTCCGCAACCGTGTATCTCGGATAGCAAAGGATCTTCCGGTGGCTGATTTCTTGGAAATGGCCGAATATCCCGAACCAGAGACGTGGTCATCCGCCATTTCATATGCGCTTTTGGCTTTGGAACGGCTACAGAGATCCAAGATATCAGTTGGCGAAAATCAGGTTAATATCGAGGCCATTAGCGATTCCGCAGAACAGAAATCCAAACTCTTAGATGAGCTGAAGCGCCGCACCCCGGCAGACATCACATCAAAAATCGCAATCAGCGCGCCACGCCCGGTGATTACCCCATTCACACTGCGGTTTCGCATCTCTGAGAACGGCGCATTGTTTGACGCGTGCTCTGCCGACTCAAGGCAGGCAGCCACCCTCATTTTGAATGCTGCAAAAGCCGCGGGGCTTCAAGATGGTGCTTCATGTCGGCAAGGGCTAGGTGTTCCGTCGCCCATGTGGGGGCAAGCCGCAGCACTCTCCATCGCAGCCTTAGCAAACCTTGGCCGAGGCTCTGTGACATTGAGTGATGCGGATGTGAGCCTTACCGCCGCTGAAGGCACGGATTCGGCACTGTTTGACAAGGTGACCAGCCGCCTGGACGCAGATCTTCCTGAAGTCTTTGTACTGGACAAGAAGCTTTTGCAGGCCATGACCGAAGTCGAGGGCCAAGAAGCCGCGCCCAAGATGGTCGCCACATTATCGCCCGAAGGTCAGGTCCAAGTCCGCGGCCCCGTACAGGATGCGCGGTCCCAACGGACCTTGGAAACCTTCGCCTATGCTGTATTTGGCACCGAGGGGGTGTTTGTGTCGTCCAAACTGCGGGATAATTTGCCCAACGGCTGGTTGGTACGCAGTATGGCGAGTTTGGCCTCACTGGGTGAGCTCAATTCAGGCCTGGTCGAAGTCACACCCACCTCAATTATAATCTCCGGCCTCACTGGCAGCACTGCGTCGAAAACAGATATCTCCCAAATCCTACTAGACCGAGTTGGCAACGGTGCAGAATTTCAATTGGATGTCACCTATCTTAAGGAACTCGATCCTTTGGCGCGGATGATCTCAGGCCCCGAATGCGTTGCTGAAATCAGCACTTTATTGACCGACAATAAAATCACCTTTGAACCCGGTTCAACCACCCTAGACAGCAATAGCCGCGACATGATTGATGCCATTGCCGAGGTTTTTGATCGTTGCCTTGAAGCGCCCATTGAGATTGGTGGCCACACCGACAGCCAAGGCCGCGAAGAGATGAACCTCAATCTCAGCCAAAGCCGGGCAGATGCGGTTTTGAATGCGCTCCGGGCCGCCCGCGTCAAACTTAAAGCCCTGACATCACAAGGATATGGCGAAGCGCAGCCGATTGCTGACAATAAAACCGAAGATGGACGTGAAGCAAATCGCCGCATTGAATTTCAACTGGTGCTCCCCAAACCCACGCCGGAACAAGACGCCGCAGCCACAGACATGCCTTCCACCGCTGAGGAGACCAGCAATGAATAGAACTGAATTTATATTTATTACCGCGATCATTCTCTTCGTTGCTTTTTGCCTCGGATGGTTTGCCAATTGGCTGGTACATCGCTTCACCCGAGTCAGCCAGTCTGATGTTGCGGAACTGGACAAACTAGCTCAGTCTTTGCACGAGGCAGAAAATATGCGTGATCAAGCCATTGCCTATGTGGAAAAGCGTGAGGCTGAGATGAAAAATCAGCTCTCACAAACCGAAGCAGAATTGCGCGCAGCTATGGAGGGTTTGCGGGTCGCTCGCACCGAAGCCGAAGAACTGCGCAGCTATATTGAACTGGAAAAGTCCGCGGGCTGATCTAGGATTTAGGAGCGTAAGACCACGCCGCCAAAGCATCCTCATCTTGGACCTTTGAGGCGACCCATTCTGTATGATCTTTAGATACTTCTTTTTTCCAAAACGGCGCGCGAGATTTCAGATAATCCATAAGGTAATCCGCGCCGGCAAAAGCGTCTTTGCGATGCCGCGCTGCAGTGGCAACCATCATAATCGCCTCACCGGGCATCAACACTCCGTAGCGATGGATCACCAAAGCATCTTCCAGCCCAAATTTTTCCATCGCTTGGAGTGCAAATTTTTGGAGAGCAGCTTCGGTCATGGCCGGATAATGTTCAATGAACATATGATCCAAGCAGCCACTGTCATCTCGCACGACACCAGTGAAGGTTACCACAGCACCAGCATTTTGCACGTCCACCTGAAATGCCACCACCTCAGCAGAAAAGTCAAAGGGTGCCTCTTGGACTCGGGCGGCCATATCAACCCCCTGTCATAGGTGGAAAAAAGGCAACTTCGCGGCAGTCTTTGAGCAGAGTTGTGAAATCCCCAAGCTCTTGATCAATGGCCACGCATATCGCCGACAAATCTGAGAATGCAGCCGCATAGCCCACATCGCGTAGGATCAGCTCGTCCACAAGATCCCCGGCTGTCTTCGCGTTGGTGTCTACAGCCTCTTGGCTTTTCCCCACTCGTTCACGCACCCAAGCAAAATAAAGAATATCAAGTTTCATGACCATCAATCTCGCAAATGCGGCAAGGCTTTTCGGAAATAATCCACGCCTGTGATCACAGTCAAGGCCGCTGCCACCCAAAGGAAGGCAACGCCTGAGTACCATGTGGCATACATGCCATTAAAAAAGAGCCACAAATGCGCGGGATCCGCCACATCAGAGGCTAAGATATCTGCTACAATTTGACGATCCATTCCTTCGCTACCCACCACAAAGTAATGCTCAAAAATACCAACAGCAAAGAGCAAGGCAATGGCCACCATTTGCGCGGTGGTTTTCCACTTGGCCATTTTTGTCACTTGCAACGTTCCAGAAACATCACCCAAAAACTCACGCAGCCCCGAAACAAACACTTCCCGAAAAACGATCAAGGTCGCAGGCAAGAAAATCAAGGCATCAAGTCCAAAGACACTGGCCAAAACCACCAAAGCAATCACGACCATGGCCTTATCCGCAATCGGATCCAACATAGCACCGAGTTTGCTTTCTTGTTTCCAAGCCCGGGCCAAAAAGCCATCCAGCCAATCTGTAAGGGCCGCTCCTACGAATAGGATCAGAGCCGCCCAATCCGCATAGGGCCGGATGACAGACAAAAACATCACAGCAACCATAGGTGCCGCGATCAGTCGGATCATCGTGAGAATGTTAGGTAGCGTCCACATGGATTTAAACCTAGCCGGGTTCATAAGAGCATGCCACCCTTATCCGCGAATTTTTGAAGATTCCAATCCATAAATTGCTTCCGCTTAAATCTCACCTAACTTCAAGGTTGAAAATGATTGTAAATAATTTCTGCCATGGCATCTGACACCCCCTCAACAGCCTTTAAGTCAACCAAATTGGCCCGGGCCACAGCCTTGGCTGAACCAAAATGCACCAGTAAAGCCTTTTTGCGTTTGGGTCCGATGCCATCAATGTCATCGAGCGGGTTTTTCATATTGGCCTTGGCCCGTTTGGCACGATGCGTGCCAATGGCGAAGCGGTGCGCCTCATCGCGCAAACGTTGCACGAAATACAAGACTGGGTCATTATGCCTAAGCGCTATGACGGGCTTGCCTGTGCGGTAGAACTCTTCCTTGCCCGCATCCCGATCAACACCCTTGGCCACGCCGATCATTGCAATGTCATCAACGCCCCATTTGCGCAGGATGTCGCGCACAGCACTCACCTGCCCTGCCCCACCATCGATCAACAGCAAATCTGGCCAAGCCTCCGATTTTCGCTCCGGGTCTTCCTTCAGAAGCCGTTTAAACCGGCGGCCCAGCACTTCCTTCATCATGCCAAAGTCGTCACCGGGCGTGATGTCATCGCCCTTGATGTTGAACTTCCTATATTGCGATTTGATCATTCCATCAGGACCCGCCACAATCATGCCGCCCACAGCATTGGTGCCTTGGATGTGGCTGTTGTCATAGACTTCAATCCGCCGTGGCGGTTCGGGCAGATCAAAGGCCTCCGCCAACCCCTTCAACAACTTTATTTGTGACGCCGATTCTGACATACGCCGCGCCAAGCTTTCGCGGGCGTTGCGCTTTGCTCCGGCTACCAATTCTAACTTTTCACCACGCAGGGGCACAGAAATTTCAACCTTGCGGCCCAGCTTCCCCATAAGCGCCTCCGCCATCAAATCCGGATCTTCTATCGCATCGGACAAAAGCACCATCCGCGGCGGTTCGCGATCCGAGTAAAACTGTCCCACAAAAGCTTGCATCACCTCGGTGATTGAAACGTCGCCGACCACGCGCGGATAATAATCTCTGTTGCCCCAATTTTGATTGCCCCGGATGAAAAACACCTGAACGCAGGCCTGCCCTGCCTCCATATGCAACGCGATCACATCAGCTTCAGGAACGCCTTGCGGGTTGATCCCTTGCGAGGTCTGCACTTGAGTCATCGCTTTGATGCGGTCGCGCAGAGCGCCAGCGCGCTCGAACTCCATATTATCAGACGCGGTTTGCATGTCTTGCGCCAGCTCGGCCTGAATATGAGTTGATTTTCCGCCTAAAAACCGCTCAGCGTCCCTGACCAAAGTTGCGTATTCTTCAGCCTTCACATAGCCCACGCAAGGCGCGCAGCAACGTTTGATTTGGTACTGCAAACATGGTCGGGTGCGCGCTTCAAATTGGCTGTCAGAACAGTCACGCAGTAAGAAAAATCGTTGAAGCTGATTTAGCGTCCGGTTGACCGCGCCAGCACTGGCAAATGGTCCGTAGTAATTGCCCTTTTCCTTCTTCGCGCCCCGGTGCTTTTTGATCTGTGGGAACCCATGCTCATGGCTAACTAAGATATTTGGAAATGATTTATCATCCCGCAGCAGCACGTTATATTTTGGCTTCAGCTGTTTGATCAGATTTTGTTCAAGCAATAATGCCTCAGTCTCAGTCTTGGTGGTTAGAAACATCATGCTTGAGGTTTCATTGATCATTCGGCTGATCCGGGCGGAATGGCCCTGAGGGCGCACATAGCTAGCCACACGAATTTTCAAGCTGCGCGCTTTGCCCACATAAAGCACCCGGTTTTCACTATCAAGCATGCGATACACGCCCGGCGAACCATCAAGGCGCATCAAGTAATCGGCAATAAGATCATGCCCGGTGAGTGGCGGCGGTGTTTCAATCATAACACTTTGTACATCTAAGCGATTCTTCTGAGGGCCGCACCGAAATAACGCCGGCTGCAAGAATTAACACATCCACAATTTCTGTGGATAACTCTGAGTTTAAGATCCAAAACCCCACAGGTTTCTCTTGTTTCTCTTGTGTATCATTATTTGCACAAAAATAAGGCGATATATTAAGTAATTATTTTGTATTATAAAAAAATTATTCACAGCGCAACATTTTGTTATTATTTATTTTTTTAAACCCTAGTGGGAAATCTGTATTACGTGTAAGTGGGAAATCTGTATTACGTGTACAATTCTTTCCCCCAATCTTCAGTCAAGATCCAAAACATCAGGAGTTTGCCATCCCAGATGTTGCCCCCCATCTACGCAAAGCAGCTGCCCCGTAACAGCAGGAGCCGCGATGAAATAGCCCAAAGCCGCAGTGATGTCGGAGGGGTTTGATCCCCGTTCAAGCACTGTAGCTACTCGTTGGCGCGTGAAGTGCTGCGTAGACTGACGCACCCCTTGCAGAGTGGGACCAGGGCCTATGGCATTCACCCGGATATCAGGTGCCAAGGCCCGTGCTGCGGTTTGTGTCAAAGCCCATAGCCCCATTTTGGCTAGCGTGTAGCTCATGAAATCGGGCGTAAGCTTGCGCACGCGTTGATCGAGCATATTCACCACAAGCCCCTGTGCCACAGGTTCGCCCTTCGCATCCACTTGCGCTTTGGGGGCTTGTTTGGCGAATTCTTGAGTAAGTACAAATGGTGCCCGCAGGTTGCTTTCCATATGCCGATCCCAACTTGAGCGGGTGGCAGTATCAATCGTATCATGTTCAAAGATCGAAGCATTGTTGACCAGCAGAGTAAGCGGGCCACCAAGTGCCTCACCTGTGCGCGCAATCAAAGGTTGTGATCCAGCATCACTCAGAAGATCCGCTTGCAAGGCCACAGAGTTCAGGCCCATGGCTTTGATCTCGGCCACAGTCTCATGTGCCCCCGCCTCGGAGGCCGCATAATGCACAGCAACGTCATAGCCCTGCTGAGCCAGATACAAAGCAATTTCGCGCCCCAATCGAATGGCGCCGCCGGTAACCAATGCACGCATGTGATATTTCCTTAGAGCAGTACCGTTAAGAGATATGCCATATATAGCAGGGTCAAGGCCGCACCCCAAATCCGTGTGATGTTTTGTCCGAAAAATACGAATGGGATCAACAAAAACGAAGCAGCCAACATGACCCAAAGATCAAAGCGTAAGAATTCATCGGCCACCGGGATCGGTCCAACCAACGCCGCAATCCCTATGATCGCTAAGAGATTAAACATATTTGAGCCAATGACATTGCCAAGCGCCACATCCGCCTGTCGCCTGATCGCAGCCACAGTGGTGGTTGCCAGCTCTGGCAAGGAGGTGCCCACCGCAATCAAGGTAAGCCCAATAGCAGTTTCAGGCACGCCAAATTCCTGTGCAATAATCTCGGCATTTACCACCAAAACCTTTGCCCCAAGAGGCAAACCCACCAAACCAAGCAGCAGATATAGAGTAATTTTCCAACCGGGCATTGAGGTATCAACTCCATTCAAATCCTCAGTCGCCACTGCCACACGACTGACACGGCGTACTGTCCATGCCTGATCGAGCAATATCGCCGCCAAAACCGCAAGCATAAGCCCTCCATGCCACCAGGAAAACGGCCCCATAAAGGCTAGGGCGATGAACAAAACTGTCGCCAAAATCATATATATAAATGCTTTTTTAGTATCGAAGCCCGTCGTATAAAGCCCCGCCGCCAAAGCAGGCAGCCCCAGAACCAGCAAAATATTCGCCGTATTGGATCCGACGATATTACCCATAGCCAAACCGGGCGCATCATCGGCCATGGCTGACAGAACGATCAACAGCTCTGGCGCTGACGTGCCAAAGGCGACCACAGTCAGGCTCACCACAAGCACTGATATACCAAGACGCAGGGCTAAATTGACCGCTGCTCGCACAAGAAGATCACCCGCCAGCAACAATGTCACCAGCCCGAGCACCACAAAAAACCAAGCCATACTTTACCCTTTGCCGTGACCTATATGGCCACAAGAGCACGGGCCCTTACCAATTTTATAGCGCCCACATTTCGGGCATTTTGCATTTTCTAATCGGGATTGACCGGGAAATTTCAACCGCCCAAACATCGCCAACACAGCAATGCCAATCAGAAAAAATGTGACGACTTTGACCAACATGCGCCTACATCCCAAAGCGTGCAAAAGCTGCGCGCTCTTCGATGCTATGGGTCAAGTCACCCAGCATATTCATGCCAAAGCGAGACAGTATCGATTTCTTTTGGCCATAGACCCGAAACCTAACTTTATCACCAAATTTGTTTTTCAGAGTGGGTACCAAGTGACCGATGCCATCAGCCAAACCGTCATCGATGCCCTTTTGACCTACCCAAATTTCTCCGGTGAACAGGTCACGATCTACAAGTTTAAGCCCGCGGCGTTCGGTGATGTGGTCTTTGAACGTTTGGTGAATGCCATCCAACAGCCCCTTAAGGCGCACCACATCCTTATCCTTTTGAGGTTGAAACGGATCCAGCATGGATTTTGACATGCCTGCGGTATGCACCCGGCGTTCAATCCCATGCTTTTTGATCAGCTGATCAAGTCCAAAGCCTGCTGATACCACACCAATCGAGCCTACAACGGAGGACGCATCCAGATAGATCTCATCCGCGCTGACCGCCAACCAGTAGCCACCAGAGGCGGCCACGTCTTCGACGAAGGCATAGACGGGCGTGTTGCTTTCATCAGCCAATCGGCGGATGCGTGCGCCAATCAGCGACGACTGCACTGGGCTGCCGCCGGGGGAGTTGATAACCAACGCGACGGCAGAAGGCTTTTTCGCAAAAGCCTTTTCCAACAGCGGGGCCAAGCCGGCGTCATTAAGGCCACGACCAGTTGCGATCATGACATTCAAATGCACAACAGAAACGGTTTTGCGGTCGCGGCGAAAGGGATTTTTAAATTTCATACTCTGGACATAAGACACCCCCCACCCTCTAACAAGGCGGGGGACAAATATTTTAACTACGAATGCGCCAACCCGTTTTGAAAATCCACCAGATAAAGGCCATGCAGCTCAAGGTAAACAGGCTGATCGCACCAAGGCTCACACCAATCGCAACATCTGCTTGCCCAAAAAACGCCCATCGAAATCCAGATATAAGATAAACCACTGGGTTAAACATGGTCACAGTTTGCCAAATTGGGGGCAACATCGAGATTGAATAAAAAGAACCGCCCAGAAACACCAAAGGCGTCACAACCAGCATTGGCACAAGGTTCAATTGCTCAAAATTTCCAGCCCAAATCCCGATGATAAAGCCCAGCAGAGAGAACGACAGGCAGGTCAAAAGCAAAAAGCACATCATCGCAATGGGGTGTTGGATATCGAGGTCCACAAAAAGATAGGCAGTACCCAGAATGACAAGGCCAATAAATAAACTTTTGGTCGCCGCCGCCCCCACATAGCCCACCACAATTTCCAAAAAATTCACAGGCGCTGACAGCAGCTCATAGATCGTGCCAATAAACTTGGGAAAATAGATCCCAAAACTTGCGTTGGCGATGGATTGCGTCATGACCGACAACATGATTAGCCCCGGCACGATAAAGGCGCCGTATTCGACCCCGTCGACAGCCTCCATTCGGCTGCCAATCGCGGTGCCAAACACTACGAAATACAGGCTGGTTGAGAGAACAGGAGACAGAAAGGATTGCTTGAGCGTGCGGAAAAACCGCGCCATTTCGAATGTATAAATCGCACCTACAGCTTGAAAATTCATTTTGCATCCTCCTGAACCAGACCAACAAAAATATCTTCGAGGCTGGATTGTTGTGTTTGAACATCTCGCATTTGCAGCCCGGCAGCTTGCAGATCATTCAAAAGACCGGTGATCCCAGTGCGCTCAGAATTGACGTCATAGGTATAAGTCAAAGCCGAGCCATCTGCGGCCAGCTCCAAGAAATAGGGGGCCAGTAGCTCTGGAACGGTTTTAGCAGGCTCCATCAAATCGATGCGAATTTTCTTTTTGCCCATCCGTGCCATCAGTGCGGCTTTATCTTCAACCAGCAAGATTTCACCGCTATTGATTACCGCAATACGGTCTGCAATCGCTTCGGCTTCTTCGATATAGTGCGTGGTCAAAATGATGGTGACGCCCTGCTTTTTGAGCTTGGCCACTGTGTTCCACATGTCTTTGCGCAGCTCAACATCCACACCGGCGGTTGGCTCGTCCAAAAACAAAACCCGCGGATCATGCGCCAAAGCTTTGGCAATCAAAACCCGACGTTTCATGCCGCCAGACAATGTCATGACTTTGGAGTTTTTTTTATCAAACAAAGACAGCGTCTTCAGTACCTCGTCTAGATAAGCTTCATTTTTCTTCTTACCAAACAATCCACGCGAAAACCGGACTGAATTGATCACCGTTTCAAACGGCTCAAGAGCGATCTCTTGCGGCACGAGGCCGATCATAGCGCGGACCTTGCGATAGTCTGTGCCGATATCCATATCATCGACGGTGATTTTGCCAGATGTCAGGCTTGAAATTCCGCATATAGTTGAAATTAAAGTAGTTTTACCTGCGCCATTCGGACCAAGAAGGGCGATGATTTCACCCTCTTGGATCTCGAGATTGGCGCCTTTTAGCGCTTCAAACCCACCGTCGTAGATTTTACGAACGTTCTGAACTGAGACAATTCCTGTCATAATTAATCCTCTAACGGGTTAAGTTTTCCCAGTCATATCAGATATTTATTATTCAATAACAACCCCGGTAATTTGATTAAATAAATTGTGATACAAAAGTATTTAACTAGACTAAAATTCATTACCTTCTAATACCCAGCGTGAGAACATGGCAATGCTGGGGCCCCATCCATCGACCAAATGTGCTGCTATCAACGCAACACTGCTGACAGCACCAGTGCCGTTTATGAGACGCCGCTAAGAAAAATGCTGAACAGCAATAAAGAAAATTCTCTTCATAGTCATAAATACAATATTAGACGATTATCTTGCTGAAGGCATCCTTTGCTCAATGATTTCAGACCACCAGCTGCAGCCTGCAGGTATGGCACTATCGTCGAAATTATACTTAGGATGATGCACCATCGCCGTGTCACCATTGCCAACCAAGATATAGGCACCGGGCCGTTCTTCAAGAAGATAGGCAAAATCTTCCCCCCCCATCACCAAAGCAGCCTCGGCGCACGAACCAGATACCGATCGCGCCACATCAGCTGCAAATTCGGTCTGTTCCGGGTGGTTAACCATGACTGGATAGCCGCGCCGATAGGTTACCTCGGCCGAGCCCCCAAACATGGCGGCTGTCCCATTGCAAATTGCCATTATGCGTTCTTCGGCCAATATACGCATTTTTATGGACATCGTGCGCACAGTGCCTTTCAAATGCACCCCCTGTGGAATCACGTTGTAAGCTTTTGATGATGTCTCAAACGAGGTGACTGAAACTACAATCTGATCAATCGGATCTGCATTGCGACTTGCAATAGTCTGCAACGCTAGAACCAAGTGACTTGCCATTACGGTTGTATCGATTGTTTCGCTTGGTTTGGCAGCATGACCCCCAAGCCCCTCGAGAGCAATATCAAAAGTATCAGTCGCAGCAAAAAAAGCACCTGAACGAATTGCAAAACTGCCTACTGGCATGCCCGGCCAATTGTGCATGCCATATACTTCTTGGATGTCCCAACGCTCCATCATTCCATCATCACACATCTCTTTACCGCCACCACCTCCTTCTTCAGCTGGTTGGAAAATTACGACCGCTGTGCCATCAAAATTACGTGTTTCAGACAAATACTTTGCCGCACCCAACAACATTGCAGTGTGACCATCATGCCCACACGCATGCATAGCACCATCAGTTTTAGAGGCATAATCCAACCCAGTTTGTTCATGAATAGGCAGCGCATCCATGTCAGCACGCAGACCAATCACCTTTCCAGATCTGATCGTTATACCCTTAATTACCCCAACAACGCCTGTTCGACCAATACCCTCGACGACTTCATCACAACCAAATTCGCGCAACTTTTCAGCAACTAATGCACTGGTGCGGTGCGTATCAAATAAAATCTCAGGGTTTTGGTGAATATCACGACGCCATCCTGTGATGTCATCGTGTAATTCGGCAAACCGATTTTTTACGGGCATTATATTCTCTCCTATATTAAAAAACCCTCAACAATGAACTATAAGTTTATCTATTAAGATGTTCCAACCTAAAAAGGATCAATGTATATCAGATCAATAGTGGCATCCTACTCTTAACCATTTCTGCGTACCAACTACACCCTGCAGGTATGGCATCATCATCAAAATTATACTCGGGATGGTGAACCCTCGCACCGTCACCGTTGCCAACCATAATGTAGGCGCCAGGACATTCTTTCAACATATAGGAAAAGTCCTCGACAGCCATAATTGGAGGCGTATCTGTATCAACAGAACCGGCCACAGCCAATGCAGCTTGAGCGGCATAACCCGTGTTCTGTTCTGCATTTACCGTCACCGGATAGCCACGTTTATAGATTATTTCCATGACATAATCGTGGGCTTGCGCCGTCATGCTCACCAATTTTTTCACCTTCACCTCAACCATATCCCGCACCTCTGAGTCGAGCGTGCGCACAGTCCCACGCATCCGGACAACCTGTGGAATAACGTTGTGAGACTCCGTATCGGAATGCAAGCCACAGACTTACACGACCACATTACCAAGCGGGTCAACAACGCGGGAAGCGACAGATTGCAGGGCTTAAATAATATGGGCTGCAGCAATATTTGGATCTATCGCCTCATGCGGGGCAGCCGCATGACCTCCACGACCTGTAATCTTTAAAGAAAACTCATCCGCCGCTGCCATTCAAGCTCCAGACCGGATAGCAAATTCACCAACAGGTAGGCCAGGCATGTTATGCATCCCATAAATTTCTTGAATGCCCCAACGATGCATCAGACCGTCTCTACACATCTCAAGGCCACCTCCACCGCCCTCTTCAGCAGGTTGAAAAATCAGGACCGCTGTGCCATCAAAATTGCGGGTCTCAGCCAGATATTGGGCAGCCCCCAACAGCATCGCAGTGTGACCATCATGTCCACAGGCATGCATCTTGCCCGAGACCATGCTAGCGAATTCCAAGCCTGTCACTTCGTGAATTGGCAAGGCGTCCATGTCAGCACGTAGACCAATCACTCGGCCCCGCGTATTAGTCCGGCCCTTGATCACCGCAACAACACCAGTCTGCCCAACACCAGTTGTGATGTCCCTAATGCCAAATTCGCGCAACCGATCTTCAACAAATTAAGCCAGCTTAGCCAACAATTCGCACATAAATTGATGGCCTGCTTCAAACTGAGCCACCTCTATAAACTCATTAGGCTGGTGGGCCTGCGCTATATCACCCGGCCCACAAACAACTGCGGAATATCCCGCATCTTGAAACTGCCCCGCCTCAGTACCATAGCTCACCACATGAGCGGCATTATCTCCAGTAACGGCCCTAACTAAGCCTTCGGCTTCCCCACCCTCTTCTGGCTTCAAAGGTGGCACAGCAAAGCGTGGAGTGAGGACGATGTCCGCCTCTGGGTGTACAGCCTGCATAGCGGCCTTCACCTCATTCACCTTATCAAAATACATCTCGTTCAATCTCGCAGTATCATCACCAGGTACCGCTCGGTACCCCATATTGAAATGGCAATCCTTAGCGGTGATATTATCAGCAGTACCACCAGAAATAATACCTACATGCCATGTCGTATATGCCGGATCAAACATCGAGGCCAAAGGACCCGGCGTTGCCGCCCCGTTCAATTCGTTTTGTTCCGTAGCCCACTGAATAAGACGTGCACCCTCATGCACTGCACTTACACCCCGATAGTGGATCGAAGAATGCACCTCAAAACCCACAACATGAGTGGCAAATGCGTTGCCACCCTTATGGCCCGTGACAGCTTTCATCATCGATGGCTCGCCCACGATGACCGCAGAACCTTTTGGCACCACACCCTGCATCGCTGCGATCATTGGCGGTGCGCCTGTACAACCAATTTCTTCATCAAAGCTCAGAGCCAACTGCAGCGGCCGGGTCACCTCTGCATAATGCGCCTCTACTAAGGCCCAAATAGCCAAAGCATCAAAGCCCTTCATATCGCATGTACCACGACCGTAATATTTGCCCTCTTTTTCAACAACGTTCCACGGATTTGTTTCCCACGGCTGACCATCAACGGGCACAACATCTGTATGGCCCGACAACACAACCGCACCCTCGATATCCGGACCTACATGCGCAAACAACGCTGCCTTATGTGTTTGCTTAGGATCAGGCCAACGGTGTGAAGCGATGCCATGCAATGTCAAATAGGACTCAACCCAATCAATCAAGGGCAGGTTGCTGTCACGGCTCACAGTCGGAAAACTGATCAATTTTGTCATCAATTCTAAAGGGGTTAAACGTTCTAAAGTTTCAATACTCATCTCAATACCCACTATCTGTAATCAACACTTTATGGCCCAGCGCCACTTCACGATAGACCGATGGTTCTGCAACATATGAAACGGGATGGATCGGCGAAGGTATCGGTTTAAAGTTCTGATCTATCTCATCCTTTCGTTGACGAGGATTGGCAATCGGAACCGCCTTCATCAACGCCCGAGTATAAGGATGCTGAGGGTTTTCAAACACGGCTGAACGCGGGCCCATTTCGACAATACGACCAAGATACATCACACCAACATAGTGACTGACGCGTTCAACCACGGCCATGTCATGCGAGATAAAGAGAAACGACAGGTCTAATTCAGACTGTAATTCCATCATCAAGTTTAATACTTGGGCCTGCACCGACACGTCCAAAGCGGAAACGGCTTCATCCGCAATGATCAGCTTTGGGTTCAAAGCCAAAGCACGGGCAATTGCAACTCGCTGGCGCTGGCCACCCGACAGCTCATGTGGATAGCGCCGCATGAAACTGCGAGGCAACTCCACACGATCAAACAACATCTCAACACGGTCCTGTATCGCCTTACCTTTAAGAGTAGCAAAGTTGTGCATCGGTTCCGCAACTTGATCCGACAACTGCATCTGAGGGTTAAGCGATGCAAATGGATCCTGAAAAATCATTTGCATATCAAGACGAGAATTACGTAAACTATTAGAATCTAGCGCCATAATATCTTTGCCACCGACGCGAATGGCACCTTTCTGCGGTTCAACCAAACGCAGGATTGAACGCCCTGCAGTAGATTTTCCACAACCAGATTCACCAACCAAACTAAGCGTCTGGCCCTTGTTAATAGTAAACGACAAGTCCTCAACTGCATGCACATTGGCAACCGTACGGCGAAAGAACCCACCTTTGACCGAGAAACGAGTTGTAAGGTTTTCTACCTCCAACAACACTTCATCAGTCCCTTTAATCGGCTCAATCGCGCCTTGATCGCGGCCCATCAAAACCATCGGTTCTGGATATTTTTTACCAGTCATCTCGCCCAATTTGGGGACAGCAGCCAACAATAGCTTGGTATAAGGGTGTTTGGGGTTTTCAAAAATTTCTTCAACCGTGCCCTCTTCGACCTTCTCACCACGGAACATGACGACAACGCGGTCAGCCATCTGTGCTACTACAGCCATATCGTGAGTTATGAACATTACAGCAGTGCCAGTATCGCGTTTCAGGCGATCCATGAGTGCAAGAATTTCGGCCTGAATGGTCACATCCAATGCAGTTGTAGGCTCATCAGCTATTAATAAACGGGGTTCGCAAGCCAATGCCATCGCAATCACAACACGCTGGCGCATGCCACCGGACAATTCGTGTGGATATTGCTTCATCCGGCGCTCGGGCTCCGGGATTCGAACCTCACGCATCAAATTCAACGCCTTCGCCAAAGCTTCAGCCTTGGATAGACCTTTGTGCAGGCGCAAACCTTCAGTCAATTGACGCTCTACTGTAAAAACAGGGTTAAGGGCCGTCATGGGCTCTTGAAAAATCATGCCAATCTCATTGCCTCTAATAGAACGCATGAGCTTAGGTTCTGTTTGGGCCAAGTCGACTTCATCAGCATCTTTTCGGCTAAATAATAGACGGCCACCAGTTATTTCACCACCGCCAAACTCAACCAAACGCATCAATGACAGCGAAGAAACCGATTTTCCAGAGCCTGATTCTCCAACAACACAGACCGTTTCACCCGATTTAATATCAAAAGATACATCAGACACGCCGACCACAGGGCCATCTTTGGTTTGGAATTCCACCCGCAATCCCTGAATTTCAGCGATCACTGACCCTTTGATAGCCAGGTTGTCATAATCTAGCATACTGCCCCCAAGCGCACCCACAAACTGGAGCTAAACAAATGCTAAGGGGAACTGTTAGCGTCTGTCAAATGAATGCACCGGTTAAGTTTTAATAGTTTAGTTTAGGCTCAAACTAACCCATCGCTAATAAACATAAGCTTCTTATCAAATATTAATATTTATTGAGAAACAGGGTTGTATTTTTTTTGGAACCTGTTTCGATAAAAACATTAGTTTGTAGGGGAAAGCTACAATAATGCCGTTAATAGTTTTTTCGTTATAATTTAACTGAAATATGTTCTTTCCGTTACATCGACCCTAACCACCGCTGACCCATTCTGAAGAGCTGCGGAATAAACAGGCACCTACTTGTGCCCAACAAGGAGAGTATAATGATACCAAGAACAATTTTGCTTGGAGCGATAGCTACAACTGCTTTTGCATCCACAGCGATGGCGGATGGCCACGAAGGCGCTCGCGCTCGTGATGGCGAAGTCAAAATTATTTATTGGCAAGCCCCATCGATCTTAAACCCTTATTTGTCCGGTGGCACGAAAGACATCGAATCATCTTCACTGGTGATAGAACCAATGGGCCGCTATGATCAAAATGGTGACCTAGTTGCCTATTTGGCTGCAGAGATTCCAACAGTTGGAAACGGCGGTGTTTCAAAAGATCTGACATCTATCACGTGGAAACTCAAAGAAGGCCTCAAATGGTCTGATGGTTCTGATGTGACGTCAGCTGACCTAGTGTTTACAGCCAAGTACTGCATGCACCCAGAAGGTGGCTGCGCACAATTATCAAAATACGATGGAGTTGAAAGTGTTGAAGCAATTGACGCTCTGACAACAAAAATAACTTTTAACCAGCCCAAACCAAACCCATACGGTCCGTTCATGGGCGGCCAGTCACCAATCATTCAAGCGACACAGTTTGCCGATTGCTTGGGGGCACGCGCTCCTGAGTGCACCGAGGCCAACTTTGGCCCAATCGGCACAGGCCCCTTTGTTGTCACAAACTTTAAGCCAAACGATGTGATACAAATGGTTGCCAACGAAAACTATCGCACAGCGGGCAAACCTGCGTTTGCATCGCTGACATTCAAGGGCGGTGGGTCTGCTGAAGCCTCCGGTCGTGCAGTCATGGAAACAGGCGAATTTGACTACGCTTGGAACCTACAATTAGCACCAGACGTTATATCGAAGATGGCCCAAGGTGGCAAAGGTCAGCCAATCTCCGCATTTGGCGCTTTGGTTGAGCGTCTTGAAATGAACCTCACGAACCCTTCACCTAATCTTCCACCAGAAACACGTGCAACGGTTGCAGAACCTCACCCATTTTTGTCGGATATAAACGTACGCGAAGCACTTTCCATGGCAATCAACCGCCAAGAACTTGTTGACGTAGGTTACGGCGACGCAGGGCGGCCAACATGCAACTTGGTCCCAGCTCCAGCACTTTATGCATCGGACAACACAGGGTGCCTTACACAAGACATCTCTGGCGCAAACGCTAAACTGGAAGCAGCCGGTTGGATTAAAGGCTCCGACGGCATCCGCGCCAAAGATGGCGTGCGCCTGTCTATCTTATATCAAACATCCACAAACGCTGTGCGTCAGGACTTCCAAGCTCTGATTAAAAACTCGTGGAACCAAATCGGAGTTGAAACAGAATTGCGCAACCTAGATGCATCAGTATTCTTTGGTGGTGATCCAGGTTCTCCTGACACGTTCCAAAAATTCTATGCTGACGTAGAGATGTATGCGAACGTGTTCGACGGTACGGACCCTCAAGCTTACCTCGCAGCATACCGTTGTGGCGGCGAGCCTAAACCTAGCAGCCAGTGGCAGGGTGAAAATATCAACCGTTTCTGTGATCCTGCATATGACGCGATGATCGACGAACTGGCCCGCACAGGTGATCTTGCTAAACGGGGTGAGTTAGGTAAAAAGATGAACGATATGCTGACAAAAGACAGCTTCACAATCGTTCCTTTGGTTGACCGTGGTCGTGTATCCGCACACGCAAACAGCTTGGGAGGCGTTGTTCTCAACGTGTTTGATTCCGAGCTTTGGAACGCTGCTGACTGGTACCGCATTGGGAACTAAGATTGGTCCGGGTGTATAATTTGTACATCAAACCTTAATAAAACTACGTAAGGTGCGCCTCGGTGCACCTTACTATTCTGTTCTCCAGAATTTCAAAAATGACGTACAAAGGCGCCGCATATGTTGACCTTCACAATTCGTCGATTAATTCTCTCGATCCCGACGCTTTTGTTCATCAGTATCGTTATATTTGCTCTGCTACAATTGGCGCCCGGCGATCCAATGGCCCAAGTGCCGCTGACTGTTCCTCCAGAGGTGAAGCAAAAAATGCGTGAGGCCCTCGGTCTGGGAGCACCTGTACACATCCAATATCTTAAATGGCTAAATCAATTTTTTATTGTGGAACCACAGTTTTTAATCGATTGGATGACACGAAACAGCTTCCTGTTTGGCTGGTTGCCCGACACCCAACTTGGCATGGTATACGACGTCGAACTGGAAAAACTGGTTCCGCAACAACGTAACATTAGCTGGCAGACCCGTAGCCCAATCATGGACATCGTGATCCAGCGCATCCCGCAAACCTTGTGGGTCGTCGGGCTCGCTTACCTCGTCGGAATCCTGATCGCTCTGCCGATTGGAATCTACTCAGCTTATCGCCATTACTCAGTTTTCGACCAAACCGGCACATTCATCACGATGATTGGCTTCTCGATTCCACCTTTTTTTACTGGCCCCCTACTAATCGTGATTTTCTCAGTCACCCTTGGCTGGCTACCCTCTATTTATGATACAACTCATGTGGTGAACGATTGGGCCAGCTTCAAATATCAACTCGCACAAATGATACTCCCAGTAATGGTTTTGGCCCTCCAGACAACCGCTCAAATTAGCCGCTATATGCGAGCATCTATGCTGGACAACCTAAACCAAGATTACGTCCGTACTGCGAGGGCCAAGGGGTTAAAAGAGGGCGTGGTCGTAATGGTGCACGTGTTGCGGAATTCAATGATCCCAGTGATCACCGTTATAGCCCTTGGCGTCCCCTCCATATTTGGCGGGGCTATCATTACAGAGAACGTCTTTGGAGTGAATGGGATCGGCCAACTTTTAATAACGGCACTTTTTGCAAACGACATCCCGATGGTCATGACCATTACCTTTATTTTTGCAATTATGATTGTAGCATTTAACCTGATTGCTGACGTGCTCTACGGCGTACTAGACCCAAGGATTCGCTATGACTGACGCATCGTTAAAAACAGTCGAAATAGACCCATACGCAGCCCTGCAGGACAAAGAACCGCCGAGGGGCCCACGCAACCAATGGCTAGACGTCTGGGACCAGTTCAAAAAACATAAAGGCGCAGTCTTTGGTGGTGGTTTTCTGTTTTTTATCACACTTGCCGTCCTGCTTGGTCCATACATATGGAACGTCGACCCACAAAAACTAGATATCCGCAACAAAGATGCGCGGCCACTTTGGACCTTGATCTGGGATAGTTCTGCAAAAACACTTTGGCACCACCCCTTTGGTACCGACAATTTGGGCCGAGACATCCTTTCCAACATGATCGCAGGAGGTCGGGCATCAATGGCCGTAGGCTGGACAGCTATGTTGCTCTCACTTAGCATAGGTACAGCAGTAGGCGTGGCTGCAGGCTATTTCAAACGGCTCGACGGGTTACTAATGCGCCTAACTGACCTGTTTTTATCTCTGCCGATCCTGCCGTTACTATTGGTGGCGGTAACCTTATTCCGCCAACCATTGCGAGCCAATTTTGGACCAGAGGGCGGGATGTTCATCTTAATCGTTGTAATAGTCGGAATAACGAGTTGGATGCAAACAGCTAGAATCGTACGCGGCGAGATTCTTGCTTTAAAAGAACGTGAGTTTATCCTAGCCGCCCGCTCCATAGGCACGAGCCCGGGCGCGATCATTCGTCGCCACCTACTACCAAACGTGGTGTCCCCTATCATGGTTTCCGCAACACTAGGGCTGGCAGTAGCAATTATCACAGAAAGCGCACTGTCATTTTTAGGTGTCGGCTTCCCATCAGATTTTCCAACATGGGGCAAAATGCTGGCAGATGCCGTACCCAGGATGGAAGAATACCCTGAACGCGTGTTGCTGCCCGGTATAGCAATTTCACTGACAGTGCTTGGGGTCAACTACCTCGGCGATGGGCTCCGCGACGCGCTCGACCCACGCATTCGCGGACGATAATCTTAGGTGACTGCCCACCTAAGTATAAATCCGGATATTTACAGCTCCGGATTTGAACACGTGCTCATAGTTAATAACCCCGTCTCGCTTATAAAACATTATAAAAAAAATCAGGTCAGGAATTAAAAGGGATAAAAATTGGATGTCATCATTTCCGCTGCATTAATTCACCTTTCAGGAATAATCACGCGTTAAAGTTCCAAATACCAGCTAATGTGGGTCCGCATCGATAATGCTTTGCCTCTATCTTTAATAAATAGATAAAAATTGATCTGTTTTTGCAAGAAACCATTTTTTATTTTTGGGTATTGTAACGAATTCCATAACAACAGATGCAATTATTTAGGTGCCAAAATTCACATCAAATCGGCTGGCAATATCCCAATCAAAAAGACAACTTTACTGATATTTAATAATAGAACAATGTTGGAAAATCTGGCAGGGGCTAAGAGACTCGAACTCTTGACCCTCGGTTTTGGAGACCGATGCTCTACCAACTGAGCTAAACCCCTGCAACTGAGAGTTTGATTAAGCAGAATCGCACCCCAATGCAAGAGCCGGATCCCGCGAACTGCCCTTGATGTGAAGTTTTCGACTTGCTCCATCCCCAAATTGTGCCAACCTTGCTCAAAGCAAGGAGATAAATCCGATGCAAGATCAAACAACGATCCATACGGTCAGCTGTCATGCCGAGGGTGAAGTCGGTGATGTGATTACCGCAGGCGTGCCGGTTCCACCCGGAGATACGCTTTGGCAACAGCGCGCTTGGATCGCATCCAATGGCGTTTTACGCAATTTTATGCTCAATGAACCACGTGGTGGGGTGTTTCGCCACGTGAATTTGCTGTTGCCCCCTACCCATCCTGTGGCCGATGCCGCTTGGATCATCATGGAGCCGGAAGACACACCGCCGATGTCGGGCTCAAACTCCATCTGCGTGACAATCGTCTTGCTCGAAACCGGGATCTTGCCTATGCAGGAACCCGTCACCCACCTGACCCTACAAGCCCCTGGCGGCTTGGTGTCGATTGTAGCCCAATGCGCCAGCGGCAAGGTGACAAAGGTGACGGTGGAAAACCTCCCCAGCTTTGCAGCTCAGATCGATGTCACCCTCAACGTGCCCGGCCTGGGTGACCTCAAGGTTGATACCGCCTTTGGGGGAGACAGCTTTGTGATTGTGGACGCAGCGGATCTTGGCTTTGCTATTCAGCCTCACGAAGCCCACCAAATTGTTGAGCTGGGCCTGCGCATCACCAAAGCCGCCAACGACCAGCTTGGGTTTAGTCACCCGATGCAGCCCGAATGGCAGCATATCTCATTTTGCCAAATTGCTGGTCCCCTATACCGAGAGGGTGACGATTTGGCTGGGCGCAACGCCGTGGTTATTCAACCGGGAAAAATTGATCGCTCTCCTTGCGGTACGGGCGTATCTGCACGCATGGCGATTTTGCATGCCAAGGGTCAAATGCAAGTCGACGATAAGCTGATCGGCAGATCCATCATTAATTCTCGTTTTGAGGGGCAGATTTTAGGGCGTACAACTGTCGGTGGACTGGATGCCATTCGGCCAACGATTTCTGGGCAAGGCTGGATCACTGGCACCCATCAGCACAGGTTGGATCCAACCGACCCTTGGCCCGAAGGATACCGGATATCTGATACCTGGCCGGAAAAACTATAAACAAAAAGGGCGACCCGAAAGCCGCCCAATTGCGTCTTAAAACATACCTCTCTGCGCGAGGCCTGCTTTAGTGATTACTCGATGATTTTAGAAACAACGCCAGCGCCGACTGTGCGGCCACCTTCGCGGATCGCGAAGCGCAGACCCATTTCC
>MDSY01035242.1_pt1 | contig 31305 bp, 21 predicted proteins | sample 811131 | NCBI WGS metagenome assembly MDSY01 (sample SAMN05326643, study PRJNA326480) | marine metagenome | isolation source: seawater | place: Atlantic Ocean: South West | collected 2010 | reverse complement strand
GCAGCAACCGAGTTGATTCCCATTACGTGGTCCGCCTTTGCGGAACTCCATCCGTTTTGTCCTTCAGACCAAGCCAAGGGAATGCGACAGATGTTAGAAGAATTGGAGGCTGACCTTTCTGAGATTACTGGTTTTGCAGGCGTTTCACTTCAGCCCAATTCAGGGGCGCAAGGAGAGTTTGCCGGATTGATGGTCATCCGTGCGTACCATGAAAGTCGTGGAGACACGCAACGGAATGTGTGTTTAATCCCCTCCTCAGCACACGGGACGAATCCTGCGAGTTCGGTGATGGCAGGCATGCGGGTGGTGGTCGTTGGATGTGACGATCAAGGCAACATTGACATGGCCGATTTGCAGGCCAAAGCAGAGCAGCACTCGAATGAATTGGGGGCTCTCATGATCACCTATCCTTCGACCCACGGAGTCTATGAGGAAGGGATTCTTGACATTACCGGATTGATCCACGAACACGGGGGTCAGGTGTATATGGACGGAGCAAACATGAATGCCCAAGTTGGCCTGACCAGTCCTGGTTTGATTGGTGCAGATGTCTGTCACCTGAACTTACACAAGACGTTTGCTATTCCGCATGGAGGTGGAGGGCCGGGAGTCGGTCCGATTGGAGTGGCAGCGCATCTCGTTCCGTTCTTACCCGGTCATACGGTGGTGAAAACAGGGGGAGATCAAGCGATTCATGCCATCAGTGGGGCACCATTTGGAAGCGCGCTGATTTGTCAGATTCCTTACGCATACATCAAAATGTTAGGTGAAAGGGGTTTAACGGCGTCCACTGAGGTGGCCATATTGAATGCGAATTACTTGAGAAAGAGGCTTGAAAGGGCTTATGACATCTTGTACAAGGGCATGAACGACACCGTAGCGCATGAAATGATCTTGGATTGCCGCTCGTTCAAGGCATCGGCGGGCATTGAGGTGATGGACATTGCAAAGCGGTTGATCGATTATGGTTTTCATGCTCCGACCGTCTCTTGGCCTGTGGCAGGAACATTGATGGTCGAGCCTACGGAAAGTGAATCTTTGGAGGAGTTGGATCGCTTTGTAGAAGCCATGTTGTCCATTCGAGAGGAAATCCGCGCCATTGAAAGCGGCGAAGTTGATCGCGACGACAATGTGGTGAAAATGGCCCCGCACACGGCGCTTGAGGCGACTTCATCTGAATGGGACCATCCGTATTCAAGAGAAGTTGCATGTTACCCTTCTCCGGATTTGATTGCTCGGAAATTTTGGAGCCCTGTTGCCCGAGTGGACAATGCCTTTGGAGACCGAAATTTGGTTTGTAGCTGTCCACCGCTCTCGGCATTTGAAGAATTGTTAGGTTGAATTCTGCCGATTTCAAAGGAAATTATGCAGGACTAAAAACCTCGATATATATTTGTCCAAACCTAACCCACCAAATAGATCGAATATGAAGCACATTTACATCGCAGCATTCGCTGCACTTTTCTCTGTAACACTTGCGGCCCAGGGCTTACTCCCGGACGCTGACTCAAAATCTACTCAAGCCCGACGGGTTGAGTCTGCAGATGCAATCCAAGCGGTAGACCGTGAGGTGATTTGGTCTCATGACTGCAATGTTGAAGACTGTGGCGATTGGGTGTTCGGAAATGGAGCTGGTGAAGCCGGATCTCCTTGGGAGGATATTGATTTGAATTTTGAATGCAGCACCGACGGCCCTGCTGGACCTTATAACCAGTGGGCAGGAGGAACAGGCGATTTTTCTGCAGCAAGTGCGATGAATTCAACGACGGCTGCCAATGGCTTGCTCATTGTTGATTCAGACTTGTTCGGAGCTGATGCGAATTACGATGCAGCTTGGATTGAGAATAGCTGGGTTCAAACCGGCGAAGCAATCGATTGCAGCACGTTGGAATATGTCAGCATCTCCCTTGAAACACGTTATCGATGCTGGGACAACGGGGCTTCTGACGACAGTGAGAAGTGCTTGATTGAGATTTCTCGTGACGGTTTGAATTGGCCGGATATCAGCACATTTGCTGAAGTTGACGGAACCGTAGACTACGGTGATGGCGTACTCGTACCAAGTCGTTGGGAGGTATTCCCAGGATATGAGACAGGCAGTGGATCAGACAATCCATCGTTGGTTGAGTTTGACATCACTTCTGCCGCTGGCGGAGAGAGCATGATCTATGTTCGATTCCGTTGGGCTGGAACGTGGGGCTATAGCTGGGAGATTGATGACATTAGCGTCTACGAGACTCCAGCGAATGACATCCGCATTGACAACTACGTGTCATACACGGACTACTTTACCACAGGTATTTGGGAAGCCGGTGTCTTTGCCGAAGGCCAGCTCTCTTCTCTTGAGGCCGGTGCGAAAGTTTACAACGTAGGTTATTTGGAGCAAGCTGGAACCATGTTGACTTTAGATGTCGACGGAACTGTAGCATCATCTGACCCGATGCTATTGGCTTACCAAGGAGTGGACACGTTGCGTGTTCCTTTTGATATGGCTGCAGTTGGCACGTACAACCTCACTTACACCGTCAGCTCTGACAATGAAGATGAGAATCCTGCAAACAATGAAACCACTCAGTCTTTCGAAGTGAGCTCACTGCACTATGGCCGTGATAACGGAACGATGACCGGAGTTTTCCCAGGAGAAGGAACGGACGATTTCATTGCATTGAACCCATATGACATCTTCGAAGATGTGACTGTTTATGCGATTGATGTGGCCATCGTAGCAGGATCAGACAACGGCACGCCGGTTGTGGCGCACTTGTTTGATGGAGCGGACGACAACTACATCACGGAACAGTATGGAGGTTTGATTTCAAGCACTGCAGAGTTGGACTTGGCGGCGAACTATTCTAACGACGGAACGGAGGATGACATCGTATGGTACACACTCGTTCTTGAAGAGCCGTATGAAGCTGCGGGAGGTTCTGTACTCGCTGCTGGTTTTGAGCACTACGGTGGATCATCTGTCCAGATTTGGGAGTCACAGTATACGTATGACAATACATCATTTGTATATGGACCTTTCGGATCAGGAAGCGCCTATAATTGGTACTACACCAATGAAGTGCCAATGGTTCGCTTGAACTTGGATCCAAATGCGACCAATACCGTTGCTGTTGAGGAAATCGCAGAAGGGCCATTCCAGTTGTACCCTGCATACCCGAACCCAGCGGCGGAGTCAACCCGTATCCAATACCGTTTGGATCAAGTTGCTGATGTTGCTTTGGAAGTGCGTGACATTACAGGCAAAGTGGTTAACCAGATTGTTCGTGGAACGCAGCCTGCTGGATATCACAGCATCACGTTGGACGTTGCCAACATGACTTCAGGTGTTTACACGTACACTTTGAATGTAAATGACGCGCGTTCAACGCAGCGTTTGATCATCAAATAAGATATGAGCGCAGCGCTTTGAGCGCTTCGAGATTGATTAAGAGGGGAATTCCAAAAGGGGTTCCCCTCTCTTTATTTGCACTTTCTGCAAATAATTGAACGAGATTGACTTTCTTTAGGCTGTCAAAACCTGATTCACACAATATGAAGCATTTTACTTTTCTTTTGGCCGCAATGCTGGTCCTTGCAACTTCTTTGCAAGCACAACGATTGACGGACGTACACACTTTTGCTCAGATCCCATCTGAGCTTTCTGACGCCGAAGCGCAAATGATGCGCAATGCAGGTCATGAGTCTGCATTGGAAGTTGCACAACGAGGTGGTGGAACCATTTTGTTTTATGAAGACTTTGCCAATGGATTTGAGGGAAATAACACGGTAGGAGCTTGGTCTGCTGAGGACACCGGAAACGGCTTGATCTGGCAGCATGTAGATGTTGCGGGCAACGGTTATTATGCTGACGGAACGACTTCGGGAGTTCAGCCACCAGCTGGAGAGTACTCAACCAACATTGGTTCATTGAACTCAACGACTGCTGACAATGGCTGGATGGTCTTCGATAATGATTACTTCAACACCCCCCTTTCTGAAGGGTATGAGAACACTGAAGGTTGGATTACAACGCCAACGTTGGACATGACTGACAACGGTTCGGTCGTAGTGACATGGGAGCAGTACTTCCGTTACTGCTGCTATCCTTACGCGCCGATCTATTTGGAAGTGAGTAATGATGCTGGCTTGACTTGGACAACCTTTGATGCTCATGGCACATTCATTGAGTCTGCCAACTCTGCATCAGCAAACGCCTTGACCACTTCTGTAGACATTTCGTGCGTTGCTGCTTATGCTGCTGAAGTTCAAATTCGTTGGTCTTACCTGCAAGCTCCTGAGACTGGAGATGCATATAGCCACTATTACTGGGGCATTGATGATGTTACGATTTCAGAGAACCCTGTTGCCGATGATTTGACCATGGTTCAAGTCACCAACGGTGACGTTTACAATGTATTCGAATACCGTGTGACTCCTTTGGAGCAAGCAATCCCTGAAGCGGATGGCGGTTTATTGGCGGGTGTCTTGTATCGCAATGCGGGCAATGCCAACCAAGACGAGACTGTCATCACGGTTGAGATCTTAGATGACGCAGGTTCTGTTTTGAGCACAACAACTGAAAATATCGGAACTGTATTGAGCTTTGCCAACGCGTTGAACTGTCCGGCAAACACGCAGGACACTGTTTACATTGCAACAGGATGGGCGCCTTCAGCAGTAGGGAACTACGTGGTTCAAGCGACCATTAGCTCTGCCAATGTAGATGCTACTCCAGAGGACAATATCATGAGCAAAGTCATTATCTATAGCGATGATGAATATGGCCATGATGACGAAGGTGAATTGGATGTTGAATTCGCTCCTGGTGAGTCGGACATTGCCGGTCTATTTAACCCATGTGGATATGGCAACTACTACCACATGCACAATGAAGGATCGGTTGCCTACGGTATTACGGTTCGATTCGGTCCAAATGCGGGAGGCGGTGATTTGGAATTCGAATCACGACTCTACACGTTGGATGGAGCGGTCGGTTTGACAGACTCACCATTTGAGAGTACGTATTGGAATTATGACGATGCTTGGACTCCCAACAGTGTTGGCAACAGTGACATCGTTTACTTGCCATTTGAAGATCCGATTGAAGTAAACAATACGGACTTCTATTTCGCTGCGGTTATTTCGGAGTTTGAGAGTGAGGCGCAATTGACGGTTGCCGGTAACGGAAACTCAGACACGGACAATTCAACGGGAGATTACAGCTTCACTGGAGCGGGCGACTTGGTGTGGTTTACATCACAAACAGCAACTCCTGCCGTACGATTGATTCTTTCTGAGCGCGTAGGTGTAGATGAAATTGCCAACATGAACGGCATTGAGTTGCACCAGAATGTACCCAACCCAACCAATGGTAGCACAACCATTCGATTTGAGTTGACGCAGTCGCGCAACGTAGCCATGGAGATCCGTGATCTGCAGGGCCGATTGATCGATCGCATGGAGCAAGGACAACTTCCAGCAGGAACGCATAGCATGAACTACCAGGTAGCGCAATTGCAAGGCGGCATCTACACGTACACTTTAGTGGCGGATGGAATGCGTTTGACGAAGAAGATGATTGTTCGTTAAGCACGAGTCGATTGAATTCGAAAAGAAAGGGCGTCCCGAAAGGGGTGCCCTTTTTTCATGGCAGATGCACGGTGAATTGAGCAGGGGAGGCAGTAAATTTGTGGCATGTCGTTGAAGTCTAAATTGAGCCAGCCGGTTGCACGGCGAATTGCACAGCGCGAGAACCGCCGTGCTCTCAATGGGGCCAAAAAACAGCGCCTCGTTCTTAAGGAGCTGCTAAAAAAGGCGCAGCAAACGGTATTTGGCATCGACCATGGATTGAACCCGCGGATGTGTGAAGAGGATTTCCGAAAAGCCGTTCCCGTTCGAGACTATGAGGCGCTTAAGCCTTGGGTGGACCGTGCCGTGGGGGGTGAGAAAGATGTGTTGTGGCCCGGTAAGCCGCTTTACTTCTGTAAGACAAGCGGGACCACAAGCGGAGCAAAGTACATTCCGCTGACCCGGGATAGCATGCCGAATCACCTGGGATCTGCTCGAAATGCATTGCTTGCGTACATCGCAGAGACCGGGAATTCAGGATTCTTGGACGGTAAAATGATTTTTTTACAAGGGTCACCTCAATTGACGGAGACATCGGGCGGCATCAAGATGGGGCGGTTGAGTGGCATTGTAGCCCACCACATTCCCGGATACTTGCAAGCGAATCGATTGCCCTCGTTTGAAGCCAATTGCATCGAAACATGGGAGGCGAAGGTTGATGCCATCGTGGAGGAAACGCGAAATCAAGACTTGCGTTTGATCAGCGGTATTCCATCCTGGGTGCAGAATTACTTTGAGCGATTGCTCGAGGTTACGGGGGCGAAAACAGTGCGCGAAGTGTTCCCCAACTTTGAGTTGTTTGTGCATGGAGGGGTAGCGTTTGATCCGTACCGCGCGCGGTTTCGAGAATTGATTGGAGCCGAAATTCCATCCATCGAGTTGTTTCCCGCGTCAGAGGGTTTCTTCGCGTACCAAGACCGCACGGATGCGGAAGGACTGCGGCTCAACGTGGACGACGGGATGTATTTTGAATTCATTCCGGTTGATTCTTATTTTGAGGAGAATCCAAAACGAATTGGTTTGGAAGCAGTGGAATTGGGCGTGCAATATGCGTTGATTGTTTCGAGCAATGCAGGGCTTTGGGCCTACGATATCGGCGATACCATCAAGTTTGTTTCGAAGGAGCCGCATCGCATCGTGGTCACGGGCCGGATCAAACACTTTACGAGCGCCTTTGGAGAGCATGTCATCGCGGAAGAGGTGGAAGGGGCGCTCAAGGATGCGATGGAGCAGATGGGCGGACTCGTCACGGAATTTCACGTTGCACCGCAAGTCAATCCTCTTTCTGGCTTACCGTATCATGAGTGGTTCATTGAATTTGCGGAACAACCCCAGGATGCGTTGGGTTTTGCAAAATCCATTGATGAGTCGATGATCGCACGCAATCCGTATTACAAGGATTTGATTTCTGGGGGTGTTTTACGTCCTGCTATTGTGACCCCGGTGAGCAAGGGTGGGTTCCACAGTGCGATGGAATCCTTGGGGCGTTTGGGAGGACAAAACAAGCCTCCGCGTTTGGCCAATGGGAGAGATTTTTCCGATTCACTTTTACTTCAAGAAACTTCAAAGACATGAGAATTTTGGCGCTGATTGGAGGGAGTGGCTCAGGGAAGTCCACTGTGCTCGCCGCATTGAGAAACCACTTTAACGCGCGTGTTGCCGTTCTTTCTTTGGATGATTACTACCGTCCGAAATCAGAACTTCCTGTGGATGAAAATGGGGAAACGAATTTTGATTTGCCCGAGGTCATCAATCACGTGGATCTCATTCGTGACATTGATGCCTTGAAGCGAGGAGAGTCCATCTCTTTGAGCACGTATACCTACAACAGAGACGTCATGGTGTCGGAAGACATTACCATTGATTCCTCTGAATGGCTGGTCGTAGAAGGACTTTTTGTCATGGCATATCCAGAAATGTTGAGTCGGGTGGATGTGCTTGGATTCATAGATGCACCGGAAGATGTTCGACTGCAACGGCGCATTGACCGTGATGGAGCTGAACGGGGCTATAGTGAGGAAGAGGTGCGCTATCAATGGAAACAACATGTGCGCCCCGCGGATTTGAAATACATTGAACCGTGGAAGAAGCGTGCCGATGTCATCATCGACAATCAACACCATTGGGAAATCGGGACACAACAGCTCATCGATTCCATGGAAAAATCAAGCCTATCATGAAAAAAGCATTCACCCTTCCGACGTGTAAAACATGCGTTCGAATTTTTGAAGAACTTCAGCCAGCGGCTCATGGATGTGAGGTCATCGACATCAAGTCTGAAGGCATCGCGGCCGACGACTTGGACCGCATGGCGGAATTGGCGGGATCGTATGAGGCTGTTTTCTCTCGTCGGGCTATGAAATTTCGCTCCATGGGACTCGCTGACCAGGAGTTGAAAGAGTCGGATTATCGCCGGTTGATTCTCGAAGAATACACCTTCCTAAAGCGTCCGGTCTTCTTGTTTGCTGATTCGGTTCATGCGGGATCGGCAAAGGCCTCGGTATCTGCAGCTCAAGCTGTGATGACGGTTTAGAGACCACGATGAACCGTCTCTTAGCTCATTTGGCACTCTTGGTGGTTGCATTCACGTATGGAGGCAACTACCTCGTCGCAAAAGGGCTCATGCCAAACCTCATTGGTCCCAGTGGTTTTATCGTTTTGCGCGTTGTCGGCGGAGGGGCTATGTTTTGGGTGTTACGTGGTTTGCTGAGATTGAAAGGAGGCTGGGAGTCCGTGGACCGGTCGGACTTGGTGCGCCTTTTTCTTTGTGGCACCACGGGGGTCGCAGTCAACCAGCTGTTGTTTTTCAACGGATTGAATGTCACCAGTCCTGTCAACGCGTCCATCATCATGACGGTGAATCCTATCTTGGTATTGGGGATCTCGGCAGCCTTGCTCGGTACGGCGATCACAGCACGCAAGTTGACGGGCATTGCGATTGGTGGAGTTGGGGCTGTAGCATTGCTCATTTTCAGTGCGAATCAAGCCAATATCTACACATCATGGCAAGGCGATTTGATGATCTTGATCAATGCAACGAGTTATGGTTTTTACTTGGTTCTTGTCAAACCGCTGATGTCCAAATACAAACCGCTCACGGTGATTTCCTGGGTGTTTCTCTTCGGCGCTCTGTGGGTCATCCCCATCGGTGGCCAGCAAGCTTTGGCCATTGACTGGTCGGCGTTCGAAACGATTCATTGGCAGGGCTTGGCGTATGTCATCTTGGCAACGACCTTCATGGTGTATCTGTTGAATATTTATGCGCTTGGGCATGTGCAACCCACGGTGGTGAGCATTTATGTCTACTTGCAACCTCTCTTGGCAACCGGGTTTTCTTGGTGGCTGGCTTCCTCCGGCGGAACGGATTACACGGCCGATCTCAGTTGGGTAACAGGCGCATGTGCACTGGCTATTTTTGCTGGTGTTGCCTTGGTGAGCCGTCCCAGCGCCGCCTAAAGAAATCGTCTTGGGAATTTGCTTAAATTCACACCATGCCGATTGCAAAACCATTCAACTTAACGTCCTGGATCGAATCGAACCGGGATCTGCTCAAGCCACCTGTTGGGAACAAGAACCTGTATGTCGAAAGCGGTGATTACATCGTCATGATTGTGGCGGGTCCGAATGCGCGCAAAGATTATCACTACAACGAGACCGAGGAGCTCTTTTACCAGCTCGAAGGCAATATTACGGTTCGGATACAGGAGGATGGAAAGCCGGTGGATATGAGGTTGGAGCCAGGCGACATGTACCTGCATCCCGCTAAGGTTCCCCATAGCCCGATGCGCGAGGAAGGATCTCTGGGATTGGTCATTGAATGCAAGCGCGCAGATTCGGAGATGAAAGATGGACTGATGTGGTTTTGCGATTCGTGCAACCACCCGTTGCATGAGACGTATTTCAAATTAGAGAACATTGAGAAGGACTTCATTCCGAGATTCCGCGAATTTTATGGAAGTGAAGATTTGCGGACATGCAAAACTTGCGGAGATGTAATGGAAACGGACCCTCGTTTTGTTGACTGAAAACCAATGAGTTTGACCTGAACTGCGCGGCATTGACGCAACCTTCAACGGGAGAACGGTGTTATTCTATGACTAAGTATAAAAATCACCGACGTCATGTATTGTATTCGCCCGCTCTCTTTGCTGAGTCTCTTCGTTTTGACCGCATTCTCCTCCATTTGGAGTCAAGAATGTAACCCAGTCTCGTTTTTCATTCAAAATACGTCTGAGACGATTGAGAGCGTTTCTGTTGATTATGATCTCATGGGGAACTCAGAAAATGGTGATGTGTTTTCTACGGGGAGCTGGTCGGTGAACGCAACAGAGGCTACTTGGGTTGAATTTTGCATGCCAGCAGGTTGCTACACCTTGCTGATTTCAGGTGAAAGTGTGAATCCTCAAACGATCGCCATGGAGCTGATGCAATCTGACTTTATTCAAATTGTGGAGTTTTACTCGGAAGAGGAAGGCATTTGGATGTTCCCGTTTTGTGTGGAAAATGCCCCGGTTTTTGACTGTCCCGAAGCGATTTATTTTGAAGCGGGAGAAGGATGCACGTGGGCCTTTGAAATTGGCAGCTTCCAAGAAGGTGAGAATGTGGTGTGGAACTTTGGAGATGGCCAAGAATCAGTCGAAGGCGGACACTTCAACGTACATGACTTTCCGAATACAGGAACGTATGAGGTTACAGCTTTTTTCACCTCATTCGATTGCCCAATGGGAGTGTATCTGACCACTTCGATTGTCGTGGAGGGGTGCGGTGAAGAAGAATGCACGTTGGAAATGGACGTTTCCAGTGCGGATGGAATGTGGTACACCTTTGAGATTCCCGAACAACCAGAAGGCGCCTTAATCGAATGGTACATCGATGGTCAGGTGATTCCTCCTACGAGCGAAAACGGATTGACCTTCGAAGCTGGATTTGATTTCAATCCAAATTGGAGTGTTTGCGTCGAGGTGTTCACCGATGCTTGTCCCGATGGAATGGAGGCATGCTACACCAACATGGAAAGCAGCGATTGTCCAAACCCGGATGTCATGGAGGTTGAATATCTCGGTGGCTGCCATGCCTTGTTTTGGTTGTACGACGAAAATATTTGGGAGATTGGATGGTCCGTGAATGGGGAATTGATTGAATGGAATACAGGGATCTATTTTGATTATGAGTTTCCTTCAAATGGGGAATATGTTGTGACCGCTGAATTGTATTCAGCAACGTGTCAAGGGGAGGTATATACGTGGGAGTTGACTATTGAAGGGTGTGACGAGGAGTGTGATATAGAGGCCGTCGCGTATCCTCTCGAGTGCAATGATTTCTTGGTCGAGGCGCTGAACTTTCCGGAGGGAGCACAGCTCTTTTGGACGTTGGACGGTGAGCCATATGAGGTCAATACAGCCGAGTTTTTCTACACGGCACCGGATGATGACTGCCATGTATTTTCAGTTGGATATGAGACGGAATACTGCCCTAACGGTGCGTTTGATGAGGTAGAGGTTTGCCCCGATTGTGGTGACGAAGGGTGTGAGGTGTCCATTGTCTGGGAGGCCTTGTCAGACGGTGTTTATTTGTTTTCAGCGGTCGACTCAGAAGGAGCATTGTGGGAAGGCACGGTAGATTGGTGGACCACAGGGGAAAATGTAGGAACGGGCAACCCGTTTGCTTGGACTTGGGACAATGAGGAGGTTTCCGTCGAATCCATGTGCATCGGTTTTTCCGATTGGGAAGATTGTGATGGAGGCGAAACCTGTGTTGTGCTGGAGACTGCTCCGATCGCATGTGAAGAGGTTCAATTCGCCCTCAATGCGGAATGGTCGGACGAAGGGTTTTGGACTTTTCAACTTTTGCTGGATGCGACGATTGCGGATTGGGAGGTCCAAGGATGGTCGTTGAATTTGAATTGGGAGGAATTCGGCAGTGTTTCGGATACGGTGACTGCTTGCATTCCGGCGGCGTGCTTTGATGTGGCGGCGACCTTTGAATTTCCCTTGGGAGGTGGGCTTGAATCGTTTGTCATTCAGGCACTCTTAGATGACGCAACTTCTCTTGTTTTGGTGGACATTCAAAACGGTGTTTACAACGACTTCGGATTGCTTCCTGATTGCAGTTTAGACTCGGGATTGGAAGAAGGCATGGGGCTTCCTTCGCTCGTTCATGTATGGCCAAACCCAGCAATCAACACGGTCAATTGGACGCTGCCATCAGAAACCTTTAATGGAGACATTCGTGCCCATTCGTTGGATGGAAAATTGATCCATCAAGAGGCGATTCAAGGGATTGAAGGGGCGCTGGAGGTCAACGGTTGGCCCGCGGGATTCTACACGATTTCATGGGTTGAAAAGGGTTTGCCAGCCTACCGATCTAGGGTGCTGGTAGCAGACTGAAAACTCGATGCAGTCGATTTGTTTTGATTATTCGCATTCGAAGGCGAACAAAGGTTGATTTCAGGATCACTTTTGGTCGCCTTTGCTTGTTAACTTCGCCTCTCAACTAAGGAAATTTCTGAGTTCGATGCAGTACCAAAAATTGAATGTGATTACGGGTTGGGGGGTTTGGGCCTTGGCGACAATCGTGTATGTCCTGACCATTGAACCGACAGCAAGTTTCTGGGATTGTGGCGAGTTCATCGCGTCGGCGTTTAAGCTGGAGGTTGGACACCCTCCTGGGGCGCCATTCTTCATGTTGCTCGCACGGTTCCTGATGATCTTCAGTCCAACCGAATATGCGGCAACCTTTGCCAACCTGCTATCGGCGTTGAGCAGCTCGTTCACCATCTTGTTTCTTTTTTGGAGCATCACGCATTTGGCGAAGAAGATGGTCGCCTCTCTAGGGGTGGCTCCGACCAAGTCGGAAACGTGGGCTATTCTCGGAGCAGGAACCGTAGGAGCTTTGGCCTACACTTTTAGCGATAGTTTTTGGTTCAGCGCGGTTGAAGGCGAGGTCTACGCGTTATCGTCCCTTTTCACAGCACTTGTGTTTTGGGCCATCCTCAAATGGGAGAATGTGGCTGACGAACCAGGGCACTTGCGTTGGTTGATTCTCATCGCGTACCTCATGGGACTGTCAATTGGGGTTCACCTTTTGAATTTGCTGGCCATTCCGGCCATAGCGTTGGTGTATTATTTCCGAAAATATCCGTTCTCGTGGAAGGGCTTGATTATCACGGGAATCATCGCTGTTGGCCTTCTCGCTTTTATCCAAGAGGGAATCATCAAAGGCGCGGTTTTATTGGCTGGTAAGTTTGAATTGTTCTTTGTGAACGACTTGGGGTTGGCCTTTAACAGCGGTGTGATGGTATACGCCGTGTTCCTTATTACGACGCTGACGGCTGCAATTTGGTGGACGCAGAAGAAGGGCTGGTGGGCTAGCAATGCCTTTGTTTTGGGCATGACCATGGTATTGATTGGGTACTCCACTTTCGCGGTTATCGTCATTCGAAGTGCAGCCAATCCACCGATGGATGAAAACAATCCAGAAGATTTGTTTGCCTTGGTGTCCTATTTGAATCGAGAGCAATATGGAGACCGTCCGCTTGCGACCGGTCAGTTCTGGGGCTCTCCGACGGACATGACGACGCCGTATTCCGACGGCCGCGCAACCTTTGTGAAGAGTTTTAGCGTGTACGAAAAACGAGGCCGTGACGTGCGTGTCAAGTCATTTCGTTCCGAATCAGGGGCCCTTTCATGGATGACTGAAAACGGCAGTGATCGCATGCGGATTGTCGAGGAATATGTTGACAGCGGAGAGAAAAAAGGAAGTAAACCCAATTTTGACTCCCGCTATACCATGCTCTTTCCACGGATGTATTCCACGCAAGGAAATCACGTTCAAGCATACAAGAGTTGGAGCAATTACAAGGGGTACAACGAAATCAGTGCATTCAGGAGCCCGTTAGCGAAAGGACTCATGTCCCGCGATGGTTTTGAACAGCATCTGGCGACGGCCTATTTGAAAGGAGGGATGACAACGGCCGAACTAACTCGGGCTTTGAATGCGTTGTTCAAGCAATATGGGCTGCGTTTTGAAGAGAACTTTGAGGTGGCATCTGCTACAGAGGTTTTGGTTCGAAATCCGGAGACTGGTCAGATGAATCGGGCGCCCCTCACGGACGATTCGATGGTTCAAACCTTGGCGAGTTACATCGTCAATGCCTTGGAGTCGGGCCTCAGTCGAGGAAAGGAATATGTTGCGGGCTTGGACAATCAGCGAAGCCAACTCGAATCGCAGATCAGATCGGCCACAAGACGTGCAAATCAGACCGGGTCTTCAGAGGATGTCCGACTTGTCCGTCAATTTGAAGGTGCATTGGATCGGGTGGTCGAGAAACAGAAGCCGTCGCAATTGGAAAACCTTAGATTTTTCACGGACTACCAAGTGGGGTGGATGTATTTCCGTTATTTCCTGTGGAATTACTCCGGAAAACAAAGTGATGTGCAAGGACACGGGGACTTTATGGAGGGCAATTGGCTGACGGGAATTGATGTCATTGATGAAGAGCGTCTTGGAAATAGAAGCGCACTCTCAAAGCAACGGGACAACAACAAGGCCCACAACCACTTCTTTTACCTGCCTCTGCTACTTGGTTTGCTCGGTTTTATTTTTCAAGCAGTTCGGGATCCTCGGCAATTCTTGGTTGTTGCTTTGTTGTTTGTGATGACGGGACTGGCCATTGTGGTCTACCTCAACCAATACCCCTATCAACCACGTGAGCGTGACTATGCTTTCGTTGGTTCATTTTACGCCTTCGCGATGTGGATCGGATTGGGGATTATGGCCCTCTTTGAAGCGTCTCGTAAGTTGGAGTTGAAGCAATTGGGGCAGATTGCTGGAGCGGGGCTGGCAGCAGGTCTTATCCTGTTCGCGACGGAATCCTTTGCTGGAGGGGGCCACGCGTTGAGCTATTCTGTGCTGTTTTTGAGCGTGGTGGGAGGAGGCCTTCTAGCCTTGGCTTGGGCAATGAACAAAGGGGCATTGAATGAAGCATTGCGTGCTCAGATTTTGGTGGTCATTGGACTTCTGGTGCCTGCGCTTATGGCAAGTGAAGGATGGGACGACCACAGCCGGGCTCACCGGACCACCGGCGTGGATTTTGCGAAAAACTACATGGATTCATTGGCGCCCAACGCCATCCTCTTTACCAACGGAGACAACGATACATTCCCCCTATGGTATGTACAGGAAGTCGAAGGCTACCGCACGGACGTTCGCATTTGCAATTTGAGCTTGCTCAATACGGATTGGTACATTGACCAGATGAAGCGTCGAGCGTATGAGAGCGCTCCTTTGCCGATTCGCATGGACGAAGAAAAATACCGTCAAGGAACACGGGACATCGTGATCTTGGATCCTCCCAAGGATACAAACAAGCCTTACATGGATTTGAATCAAGCCATGGAAACGGCATTAGACGATGATCGCAAGCGGGACTATGGGGCTGGAAAGTCCTATTCAGTATTGCCTTCGAATAGTTTCCGGATCATGGCCGATAGCGCGGATATAGCGCGGCATGGTGTTCTCAATGCGGAAGAGATGAAGTCCAGGTTGGATTACATTGACTGGACTTTGACCGATGAAAAAGGCAATCCAAAGGGCTATATCCTGAAGAATCAATTTGCTGTATTGGACCTGCTTCGCAACAACAACTGGGAGCGACCAGTGTATTTCGCTGTGACAACGGGTCCGGACAGTTACATGGGATTGGAGGAGCATTTCCGCCTCGAAGGATTGGCTTATCGACTGGTACCACTGCGCTACCCGAAGAACGATAACCCGAATATGTTTGGCGGTGTTTCCACCGAGATCATGTATGACAATGTCATGAATAAATGGCATTGGGGCGGGATGGATAACTTGGAAGATGGTGTTTACATGGATGAAAACAATCGCCGCATGGTGACCAATTTCAGATTGCAAATGGCCAATCTTGGCGATCAGCTGCTGCGAGATGGTGATGCCGATCGCGCATTGGATATTTTCGATAAGGTGTTGACGGTCATGCCAGAAGAAAATGTCCCCTTGGGAAGGGTTCTGTTGTCTGTTCAAAGTGGTTTGCTAGAAATGGCGGCTACGGAGGCTGCGCCAGGGATAGTGATTTATGAGTTGTCTGACGAACGCCGTGCACGTGCGAAGGAGCTAGGAAAGCACCTGACCCGCCGGTTGTTTGATATCCAAGCCGATGACTTGCGCTATTTCCATTCTTTGGAGCGATCACAGTTTGATGCAGTTCGAAGAGACCGTCAATTGTCCAAGCAAGTTGCGGAATTGATGGTGCAGACAGCGGATATCTTTTTGAAGGATGACTCGCTTTCATCGGAATTGACGCGTGAGATGCAGGCATTGGAGGAAATGATTCAAGCCACGGAACGGTCGTTCTACGATCTGGGCTCGTATGACTTTTGATCCGTGAATGAACCCCAAACAGTTCGCAAACGGCGCATCGCTATTTTGACTTCGGGCTCCGGCTCGAACGCAGCTGTATTGATGGGTCATTTTGAGCTCCATACAGAAGCCGAGGTGGTTTTTGTAGGGTGCAATCGCTCACCGGAAGACGCGGGGATTTATGAAAAATCCAAAGCCTTTGGTTTGGAAACCGTGCGTTTTAGTCGCGACGATTTGCGCGCTGGTAAAGTCACGCGTCAGTTGCAAGAGGCCGGTGTAGATTGGATTGCTTTGGCGGGTTTCTTGCTGCACATTCCTCTTGAAATGATTGCCGCATTTGAGCATCGCCTGATCAATGTCCACCCCGCATTGTTGCCGAAATACGGCGGCAAGGGAATGTACGGGCATCATGTGCATGCTGCGGTTGCCAAAGCGGGAGAATTGGAGTCAGGCATGACTGTGCATTGGGTAAGTGCTGATTACGACGAAGGAGACATTCTCTTTCAGGCATCCTGTCAGTTGGAAGCTGGGGATACTCCAGAAACAATCGGGGCCAAGGTGTTGACGTTGGAACACCGGTACTATGCGGATGTATTGGAGCATGTGATCCGAGAATCGGTAGCTCAATCCGGGGAGGAGCCGCGCATCTTCAAGCAAATTTAATTGATACGCTTTATGGCACGGGTTCAAATCTATACGGATGGTGGAGCAAGTGGGAATCCCGGACCAGGAGGCTACGGGGCCCTTCTGATGTATGGAGAGCATCGAAAGGAGTTAAGTGGGGGCTTCCGCCTAACGACCAATAACCGCATGGAGTTGTTGGCGGTGATCACGGCATTGGAGGCCCTCAACAAGCCTGGAATGGAGGTGGATGTCTATTCGGATTCGAAGTATGTCGTCGATGCGGTAGAAAAGCGTTGGGTTATGAATTGGGAGAAGAAGGGATATCTCAACAAAAAGAATCCCGATTTGTGGAAGCGATTTCTGGTGATATACCGCCAGCATAACGTTGTTTTTCATTGGGTTAAAGGCCACGCAGGGAACCCATACAACGAACATGTGGATCAATTGGCTGTAGCCGCATATCAAAAGGGTTCTTTGCTCGTTGATGCAGCATACGAGGCGTCAACTGCCTGAACAGGGCCGGCAAGCAAGCCATCTTCGAGACCTGCTGCGTATCTTTGTACGCTCAACGCAATAACCGATTGAAACGATGCGGACTGATCTCTACCAAGGCCACGATTACTATATGATGGACGAGATGCTCACGGAAGAGCACAAACTCATTCGTGAAACTGCTCGCGCTTGGGTCAAAAAGGAAGTGAGTCCCATCATTGAGGATGCTGCAGAAAAGTGCATATTCCCGCGTCACCTCCTCCCAGGCCTTGGCGAAATAGGAGCCTTTGGCCCATACATTCCTGAAGAATATGGAGGCCCTGGTTTGGACCAAATCAGTTACGGTTTGATCATGCAAGAGCTGGAGCGTTGCGACAGTGGATTGCGCTCAACGGCGTCTGTTCAGAGCAGTTTGGTGATGTATCCCATTTGGCGTTATGGCAGCGAAGAGCAAAAGCAAAAGTTCTTACCCAAGCTTGCAACAGGCGAAATGATGGGTTGCTTTGGATTGACTGAACCAGACCACGGTTCGAATCCTGGAGGCATGACCACACACTTCAAAGAGGATGGCGACGACATCATTCTCAATGGAGCGAAGATGTGGATCTCAAACGCACCCTTTGCAGATGTTGCCGTTGTGTGGGCAAAAAGCGAAGCAGGACGGATCACCGGAGTTCTTGTGGAGCGTGGAATGGAAGGGTTTACAACGCCGACCATGCATGGAAAATGGAGTTTACGGGCTTCTGATACAGGGGAGTTGATTTTTGACAATGTCCGGGTGCCAAAGACGAATATCTTGCCTGGGAAAGACGGATTGGGAGCTCCATTGAGCTGCCTGGATTCCGCTCGTTATGGCATTGCGTGGGGCGCGATCGGTGCGGCGTTAGATTGTTATGACACCGCCTTGCGGTATGCGAAAGAGCGCATTCAATTTGATCGCCCCATTGGCCAATTTCAGTTACAACAAAAGAAGTTGGCTGAGATGATTACGGAGATCACCAAGGCTCAATTGCTCACGCTGCGCCTAGGTCAAATGCGTGATGCGGGTACGGCTACCTCAGCTCAGATTTCGATGGCCAAGCGCAACAATGTGGACATGGCATTGACGATCGCTCGGGACGCACGACAAATGTTGGGTGGAATGGGCATCACCGGAGAATATCCGATCATGCGTCACATGATGAATTTAGAATCTGTGGTGACCTATGAAGGAACGCACGACATTCACTTGCTGATTACGGGCTTGGACGTCACGGGCTTGAACGCATTCGTCTGATCACAAACGATTAAATCACGTCTTGCAGAACGGGGAAGCGGTTTCGGTAATCGTTCAATTCCGCTTTGCTCAGTGTCGCACTCACCCAGTGAGTTTCTTGACGCGTTGAGGTCGCGAGAAGTTGGCCTTTCGGGTGGTGAATGGCACTTGATCCACTGTGATTGATTCCATTGGCATCGACCCCGATGCGGTTCACTCCGCCTACATACGCCTGGTTTTCTATGGCACGAGCCTGGAGCAGCGTTTTCCAAGCGGATGTGCGAACTTCAGGCCAATTGGCAACATAGAGAGCGAGGTCGTAAGGCGAATCGCCATCATTGCGACTGGATTCTGGAAAACGTAAATCGTAACAGATTTGCAATAAGACGTTCCAGCCGCGCCATGGGATGATCACGTGTTCTGCTCCGGGGCTATACGACGCATCTTCGCCAGCAAAACGGAACAAATGTCTTTTGTCATACCACCCTTTCAGACCATCGGGAGTCATGAAAAAACAACGATTGACACAGCGACCTTCATCCAATAAATTGCACGATAGGCTTCCGACTACGGCGGTATCGTGCTGCCGACTCCACCGTTGCATGGCGTGAAGAGGTGCTGGCCATGTTTCTGGAGAATGCGCACATGACGTGCTCCAGGGAAGCCCTTGTTGTGCAGGGTTCATCGTAAAGCCAGTGGCCCACATTTCCGGTAATACAAGGATATCGCAGGCTTCCGAATCGATTTGCGGATCACACATCATGACGTCGATTGCGGCGATATTGGCGTCAGGGTTTTCCCAGATCAGGTCCAATTGAAGCAAGGCAATGTTGAGGTCAACTGCGGGCTTCATGACACGAGATTGGAGATGATGAGCAAGCGCCGAATAGCCTCGTCCAGCGTGTTGTCGTTTTTGGCAAAGCAGACTCGAATGCGATGGGTCGGATGTCCTTCCGGGATGCCTGTTGGATAAAAGGGTGAAAGCGGAATCAGCGCGATCCCGTCTTCAGCCCCTTTTCGACACCATGCTTGCACGACAGTGCGATCGTCTCGTTCGTCAAATTGACCGTAGTCGAGTACCTGAAAAAAACCGGCTTCGGCAGGCCTCCATTTCCAGGGGCTGCCCGCTAAGCCTTGCAACAGCCTGTCGCGCTTGTTTTGATACAAGGATGGCAAGCCATTCAAGTGGTCTTTCCCTTCGGGACTATTCAGAAAGGCTGCGATGCCAGATTGGATCGGAGCGCCCGTTGAAAAGACATCGTATTGGTGCACTTTGCGGACTTCATGCATCAATTCAGCGGGTCCCAATAGGTAACCGATTTTCCATCCAGTGGCATGCAGGATTTTGCCAAACGACGCTGCGATCAAGGCCCGTTGGGAGAGCGCCGCGTGTTGGCACACGCTCAGGGCCTTGCGGCCATCGTGTTGCAACGGTCCGTAAACTTCGTCGCTTACGACGATGACGTCCGTATTGACCAAGAGCGCACTCAATCCATCCAAGTCGTCCATCGACCAACAACTTCCTGTGGGATTGTTGGGGAAGTTGAGAATGAGCATGCGAGTGGATGGTGACAACGCCGCTTTGATTGCTTGCAGATCAAGATGATAATCGGTTGCATTGAGCGGAACTACGACGAGCGTGCCTCCAGCCAATTCTACGGCTGGTTGATACAAATCGTAGGCAGGGGAGAGAACAATGACTTCCTCAGCGGGTCTCACAAAGGCTTGTATGGAGGCGAATAATAACGACGACGCACCGGCGCCGACAGTTATTTCATGGGCGACATCATACGACCGGCCTGTTCGGCTTTCGGTTTCTCCTGCAATCCAAGCACGAAGATCTCGGTCTCCTGCCATCGGGGCATATTGATTTTTCCCTTGGTTCATCGCATCAAATACGGCCGTTCGAAGTGCTTTCGGGGGGTCAAAATCGGGAAACCCTTGACTCATGTTGAGTGCGCCATATTTAGCAGCCATTGCGCTCATCTCTGTGAAGATTGTGGTCTTCACATGGGGCAATTTTGAATCGGGTAGTCTGATGGGTCGAGCCATTTGTGATCAACGTGTGACGGCCAACTTCGTGGTTCCTGCAGAATTGCCATTGGAATCGGTCGCCCAGATGACATAGACTCCGTGAGGAACATCGGTTCCGTTCATGTCTTTTCCGTCCCAAACAGCGCGTCCTCCTCGGGATTCTAGCATAGCGATTAAACGTCCCGAAGACGTTGTAATGTGCACGGTCGATTGATAAGCGAGTCCATTGATGGCAATCAACCCGTCGAAGTCAGAACGGACAGGATTGGGATAGACCTCAATCGCATCGATTTCGACAACAAAGTTAGTGGCGTCGCTGCGCCATGCCATGAGTCCCTGGGCTGTTCCAATGAAGGTCTCGCCGTTGCGATGGTTGATTGCGATATCGAAGATGGCATTGCTCAAAAGCGGGCTATTCTCATCTGTGAAATGGGCTTCCTGCGTGGCTCCATCCGGACTGAGCAGGTACAAACCGGAATTCTGAGTCCCAATCCACTTCCGATTTCCGCCATCGATGCAAATGCTTCGAACGATTTCAGTTTCAAGCAGCAATTGATAATTCCCATCTTGCTGGATCAAAATTTGCGATGCAACGGGGTTGGAGTTCTGAACATCAAAAACGCTACTGGGCAGGTAGACCACACAAGGTCCGGCTGCTGTCCCAATCCAAATCTCTCCATCGAGGTCCTCTTCGATGGAATAGATGTCATCCGAAGGCAAACCTCCTTGATTGACTGCGTCAGTGAGCAAACGCCAGTCGTCGTCAGAGGTGTCTCCAGGGGTTTGGTTGGTGTCGTACACAAGCAGCCCTTGATTCCGCGGCATGATGCACCAGATGTATCCATTTCTAGCGGCCAAAACGTCGCCCATCCACCCGCTGGTTCCCATGGCATTTCCGATGTCCATTGCGATAAAAGTGCCATCGGCTAATCGGACTTGCAAGGGTTCAGCCACGTAAGCATTGGTAAACCACAGATTCCCCCAAGCGTCAAAATCCACTCCGCCCACCCCAATGCGCGGTGATCCGCCGAAATCGGCTGACTGCAGAGTACTATTGGTCGTGTTGTACGTCTCAATCAATGTACCGTCCAGCACCTCAATCAACCCTTCTTCCCACGTTCCGAAAAAGGCGTGGTTGGGGTTGGTAGGATCGATGCTTACCACCATGATATCGTTGATGCCAGCAATATCATTTTCACCCTCGGAAGGAGGAATCCACTTCCATTGTGTTCCGTTCAATCCATACAGACCATACTTATGGTACATGCTCGTCCATGTTTCGTCCACCCCCCCCGAAGCGACCCACATTTGATCATTCCAGGCATCAATGCAACGAACCAAGGCGGCGGGCGGCCCTGAAGGACTCCAATGATCATCCAATTCAGCGCCTGTGATATCGAGCTGAAGCAAGCCCTCTTCTTGATTTGCGATATAGAGGTCTTCGAAGACAAACGATTGCCCAGAGGGTGTCTCTACCTCCCTGTGGTGAAAGACCATGTGGCGAGCACGAAGCGGAACGCCATCCGCAACATAGTCCAACTGAAAGAGCTCAAAATTGGAATTGAACAACTGAATCGACTGGTAATCAGCGATAGCTAGGGTCCAGTCGCTCGGCTCAGAACTTGTTGCGCTCGCAACGATGTCATAAACCTGTGTGCCCTCCCATTGGGGAGCAGGGACCCAAACACCGTTGCTTTTCCACCACAATTCATCCGGTTGTTCCGGGTTGTCTGTCTTTCGATGTACAATGGGTTGGCCTTCAGGATGAAAAATGACGTGGCGGTAATCGCCAGTTTCTAGCGGGATGTCATCCCATCGGGTCCACGCATCCGGAGCACTTAAGAAGGGGTGGTTCTGGCCGGCTTCAAAAATTCCGGCATCCGTCCACACGACAATTTTACCATCGTGAAACTGAAGCCCATGACAGGAACGCAATTCTTGTTGTCCTTCCAGAAACCACGTGTCTCTCACATCGAATTCACGCGGATTAATGAGAACAATACCAAATCCACATGCCGCATAGATCCGGTCAGAATCAGACCCCCCGGGAACCAACGAGTTGATGGTTTTGTCACCGATGAGATTACTGTCTTTGATGTCGCTCATGGTGAAGATTCTTACGCCTTCGTCTGAGAAGAAGTCAATGACGCCGGAAGCATAGCCCACAACAAGCATCTGACTTTCTACGTCCCAAGCCAATGCGGAGGGGTTGCTTCCGCTCATGCCATTCACCTTGGAAATGGTCTCGATACTCCCATCAGACAGGACGAGAAACAAAGCGTTTTCGGCTCGAACTGCCCAGAACCCGTCGGTTCCAGCGGGTGCAGAGGTTTTTCCGCAATACACGGTTTCCTGCGCATGGCTATAGGGCAAGTGGTCACTCCATGTTCCGACATCCCGGTATATGGCATCCGAGGTTTCGAGTGGAGATTGAGCCGAGAGCGCTGTTCCAAGAAAAGCGAGGGAAGCCCAAACAAAAACACGAAGAATGGAGGTGAGGTGATAGCTCATAAGAGGGTTCAGCGGGCAAGGTGTGTTTTGCATACGTATCAAAGGTCGGAATATTGTGTTGCTCACCGATGGTCTTTCCAACGAAAAGCATCGACTCCCGAGCTTTCCAATTGATCCAAGGCATCCCCGTCATTCAAAGAATAGATCCACCCCTTGGGGCCGTACTCCCATCCTACGATTCCCCAAACGATCAAGAGACATAGCAAGTCCTCGGCGGCATCGAAATCGAGGCGTCCCATTCTTGCAACGTGACGAAATGATAAGGCCCGGCCAGAACGCCAAGCGCTGAACAATTTTCCAATGTGCTGGTCGTATCGAAACTCCGATCGGTCCAACCGCATTTCATATTGCCACACTTTAACGAGTACTGGACTCGCCCGGTGGATTCGGTCTTCACGGCGCAAATATGCTTGGAGTTGGTCCTTCTCGTCTTTACAAAAATGCGGGCGCGATGCGGAGCGGGGGACTTGCACTTCCAAAATGGTTTTCATTTCGGCTTTCCAAATTTGCACGTCAAAGAGAATGGGAGGCTTGCACTGCATTTCAGCCGCGGCCTGAATCATATGAAACTCCTCATCAGCTCTGACTCCTGCAATGCTGCCATTGTCTTTCACACCAATCAAGAGTCGCCCTCCATCGGTATTGGCAAATGCACAAAGTGTGCGCGCAATTTTGCCCGCGTCTTCTACGCGCATTTTAAAATCTTGCTTTTGGTGTTCGCCTTCAGCAATCATTTGGATGACATAGGACATGTTCGAGGTAACGATAAAATTCGTGTGAGCTGTGAACCAACGAAGTTAATGGTCATATTGACAAAGCAAGTTTTAGGATATCCACTCGAAAACGCTATCTTTGCAGGGATTATCGAAGAATAGGAATTGAAGAGGGGTCTCAACCCCTCTTTTTTTGTCTTCTTCTCATCATCATTTTTGACCAAACGCAGTGATTCAAGCATCGACAATTCGGCAGTTGGCTGAGGCCTTCCTAGAAGGAACCTCTGGTTTCATCGTCGACATCCGTGTGGGTGAAAGCAATGCGATTTCTATTTTGTTGGATGACGACGGTGCGACGAGCATTACTCAATGCATGGCGTTGAGCCGTTATCTAGAAGATGAATTGGACCGTGAGGCTGAGGATTTTGGATTGGATGTGAGTTCACCCGGTTTAGACCAACCCTTGCAATTGCTTCGGCAGTACGAAAAAAACATAGGGAGAGGGGTACAGCTCAAGATTCGCGATGCAGGGAAGGTTGAGGGAGAGTTAGTGGCTGCTGCGAAAGATTCGATTACGATCAAGACGAAGGAGAAGCAGCGCATCGAAGGGCGCAAGGCCAAAGAATGGGTCGAAGAAGAAAAAACATATGCATTGACTGAATTGGACTGGACGAAAGTTCAAATCTCATTCAAGCAAAACTGATATTTTGATTTTGTCATTAACCGCAAACAGCACAACACTGAACGCATGACGCAACTCAATCTGGTGGATTCTTTTAAGGAATTCAAAGAATTCAAAAACATCGATCACGAGGTGATGATGGGGATTCTAGAGGATGTATTCCGCGCAATGATTTTAAAGAAGTATGGAGACGATTCCAACTTTGACATCATCATCAACCCGGACAAGGGGGATTTGGAAATTTGGCGTAACCGTGACATCGTTGCAGACGATGTGGTTGAAGATGAAAACCAACAGGTCTCCATTTCGGAAGCGTTGCGCATCGAGGATGACTTTGAGGTGGGTGAAGAACTTTCTGAGGAAATCAAGTTGGAATCGTTTGGACGACGAAATGTCCTGTCGTTGCGTCAAAACTTGGCCGGTCGTATTATGGAATTGGAGAAGGACTCCATTTATCAGAAATACAAGGAGCGGGTTGGAGAGATTATCTCTGCAGAGGTATATCAAATCTGGAAGCGCGAAATTTTGTTGGTGGATGATGAGGACAACGAGGTTGTCATGCCACGCGAGAACCAGATTCCAGGAGACTTTTTCAAGAAGGGCGATACTGTGCGAGCGGTAGTTTCAGCTGTCGAAATGAAAAACAACAATCCTCGGATCGTTTTGTCACGGACTGCCCCAGAATTTTTGGAGCGTTTGTTTGAGCAGGAGGTTCCGGAGATTTTTGACGGGCTGATTACAATTAAGCGTGTTGTTCGATCTCCAGGTGAGCGGGCGAAGGTTGCTGTTGAGTCTTATGACGAGCGCGTAGATCCAGTCGGCGCTTGCGTCGGGATGAAGGGGTCGCGTATCCACAGCATTGTCCGTGAGTTGAAGAACGAAAACATCGACGTCATTAATTTCACGGAGAATGAGCAGCTGCTCGTTACGCGTTCTTTGAGTCCAGCGAAGATTTCTTCAATGGAATTGAACACGGAGACCCGCGAAGCGAAGGTGTATCTCAAGCCCGATCAAGTGAGTTTGGCCATTGGAAAAGGCGGCAACAACATCAAGTTGGCAGGGTTGCTTACCAATTATGAAATCGACGTATACCGAGAGGATGAAGATGCGGTCGATGATGTTGAATTGACTGAATTCTCTGATGAAATCGATGCGTGGATTCTAGAGGAGTTTGTCAAAATTGGTCTCGAAACAGCACGGTCTGTTTTGAATTTAGATGAAGATTTCTTGGTCAATCGCACGGACCTCGAGTTGGAAACCATCAGGGAGGTATTGAAAATCCTCAAGGATGAATTGTCCTGAGACCACTATTGACTCTTACCTTTCGCATATCATTCCCATATTTTAGTCTTTAAAATCGCTAATGGCCGACGCTAACAAACCCGTACGACTCAACTTAATAGCTCGAGAATTCAATCTTGGGGTACAGACCATTGCTGATTTTTTGGCAAGCAAGGGCATTGAAGTGGATGCGAAGCCCAACACCAAAATCGACGCGTCAGCGTATGCACTCGTGCGGGCCAATTTTCAGGACCAAAAGGAGGCAAAAGAGAAGGCTGTAAGCTCCTCCTCGCGTGCCATTGTCGAGCGTGAAAGCGTGACACTTGCTTCAGCTAGGAAGCACACAGCACCGGTCGAAGAGGTGGAGGTGGAGATTGATCTATCGGTCTTCCAGAAGAGTCAACAACAGCCTATAGTTGAGCGAGTCAAGCCCGTAGAACCGACACCAGAACCAGAAGTGGTCGCGCCGGCTCCTGAGCCAAAGGTGGTGGAACCTGTTCAAGAAGACGTGCCGGCGGAAGCGCCAAAAGCATCGGAAAAGGCGCCCGAAGATGTGAAAGCGGTGGAAGAGGTGGTTGTGGAAGAGCCAAAGGAGGAAGCTACAAATGAAGCGAAAGAGAAAAAAGGAGCAGAAGTCCTTCCGGACAGTCCTGTGAAGATTTTGGGTAAGCTTGATTTGGATTCGGTTTCCAACAAACGGAAGCCAAAGACGAAGGCACAGAAGGATGAAGAGCGCGCGTTAATCGCAAAGAAATCCGCTGAAATTTCCAAAAAGGAAGGTGAGGCGATGGCCAAGGCGAAGTTGGATAAAGCGCAGGTGGAAAAGACTCAAAATGAGGCGAAGAAAATTGCTACAGATGCTCCGCGTGTCGCGGAGAAAATGGAAACACGGGTTGAGAAACTGACCGGGCCTACAGTCGTTGGTAAGATTGTTTTGCCTGTCGAGAAGAAGCGAACTTCGAAAGCAGAGGAGAATAAGCGCAAACGTAAGCGCATCACGAAAGTGGACGTCGCAAAGACGGCACGGACAGCGAGTCCTGGTGCTCGTCCAGCGGATACGCGCGGACGCGGCGGTAAGAAAAACGAACCGAAGCGCGAGGTTAGCCAAGCGGACATTCAGAAGGAGATTAAGGATACGCTCGCTCGATTGAGTGGCGGCCGAAAGTCAAACTCAGCTAAATTGCGTCGAGCAAAGCGGAGTGCTGTCCAAGAGCGTCAAGAGCAGGAGATTGCTCGTCAGAAGGAAGCTGCGAGCACGCTGCAATTAACAGAATTCGTTACGGTTGCAGAATTGGCTAGCATGATGGATGTGAATGTGAACGAGGTAATCTCGGCTTGCATGACGCTCGGGATCATGGTTTCGATCAACCAACGGTTGGACTCTGAAACCATCACGATCATTGCAGAAGAATTTGGATTTGAGGCTGATTTTGTCAGTGCAGAAGTCCAAGAGGCGATTGAGATTGAGACGGACAACGAAGAGGATCTTGTGGACCGTCCTCCAATTGTAACGGTAATGGGTCACGTCGATCACGGAAAGACTTCCTTGCTCGACTTTATCCGTAGTGCCAATGTTATAGCCGGCGAGGCTGGCGGGATTACGCAACACATTGGAGCTTACAACGTGACTTTACCCAAGGGAGGAAACATGACATTTTTGGACACACCTGGTCACGAAGCCTTTACGGCAATGCGTGCGAGGGGTGCTCAAGTCACAGACATAGCGATTATTGTGGTGGCTGCTGATGACGCGGTTATGCCTCAAACAAAAGAGGCCATTAACCACGCTCAGGCAGCTGGAATTCCAATGATCATCGCATTGAATAAGATGGATCGGCCTGAAGCCAATCCAGATCGCATTCGACAAGAACTTTCGGAATTGAATGTAGTGGTTGAAGAGTGGGGAGGTAAGTTCCAGAGTCAGGAAATCTCTGCTAAAATGGGAGAGAATATCGATCCGCTTTTGGAAAAGGTTTTGTTGGAAGCAGAGATGCTCGACCTCAAGGCGAATCCAAACAAGCGGGCATTGGGAACGGTGATCGAAAGTTCTTTGGACAAAGGGCGAGGCTATGTGACCAATTTGCTCGTAGAAGGAGGAACGCTTCGAATTGGTGATCCCATTCTTGCAGGTCAATATTCAGGAAAGGTCAAGGCCATGTTCAATGAACGTGGCACCCGTGTAGAGGAGGCTGGACCATCTGTTCCCGTGTCTATCCTTGGATTTGATGGCGCCCCAAGCGCAGGAGATAAATTCCATGTCTTCGATGACGAAAGAGAATCGAGAAACATTGCTACGAAACGTCAGCAACTACAGCGAGAGCAGGGCGTTCGATCGCAGCGTTCGGTTACTTTGGAAGAGCTGGGAAGACGAATCGCCGTTGGAGAATTCAAGGAATTGAATCTGATTGTCAAAGGTGACGTGGACGGTTCCATTGAAGCACTGAGTGATTCATTGGAAAAGCTCTCAACGGAGAAAGTACAGGTCAATATCATCCACAAGGCGGTAGGTCAGGTTTCCGAATCGGATATCTTGTTGGCCTCGGCCTCATCAGCAATCATCATTGGTTTCCAGGTGCGCCCGAGCGGTGCAGCTCGAAAATTGGCAGAGAAGGAAGAAGTGCAAATCAAATTGTACTCCATCATCTACAAGGCCATTGAGGAGATGAAAGACGCGATGGAAGGATTGCTTTCTGCGCGTATTGAAGAGAAAATTGTTGGATCTGCTGAAATTCGAGAAACATTCAAGATTTCAAAAGTGGGTACGATTGCGGGTTGCTTTGTAACAGAAGGAACCATCAAACGGAACAACAGAATACGTCTGATCCGCGAGGGAGTTGTCGCTTATACAGGACTGCTAGGCTCCCTGAAACGCTTCAAGGACGACGTCAAAGAAGTCTCGAGAGGCTTTGAGTGTGGCTTGAACGTCGAACGGTACAACGACATCAAAGTTGGTGACATCGTTGAAGCATTCGAAGAAGTCGAAGTGAAGCAGACGCTCGAGGATTGATTCCGTTTCAGGCCAGATCGTTCTGCGAAGTGTTCAGAGCTCTTATTGTTGGCCTTGAGCCGAAGAGATGGATATTTCCATCGGAATAACAATGGTCATGCGAAATGTTTCGCTCCAACGTTGGCGTTCTTTTTCAGCGGCCCATTTGTCATGAAAATCTCCCACGGTAACGCGGTAGCTCGGGGCTAAAGAAGTGAGATAAATGGGTAAATTCGTTTTCAATCTCATTTGAGAACGCACCTTTCGGGCTTCTTGAAGGGTTCCCAAGTACAACTGAACACGATAACCTTGAACCGGGTGCCGCATAACCTTCCAAGCCGAATCCAACGCCGATATGTGTGCATTGCTTTGAAGCTCATAGCTTCCAATTTGTCTTTTGACGGAATTAGAAATCGGTTCTATAGCAGACGCAGTTTCATTGATTTGACCATTCGATTCAGAGGAGTCTTGACCTTGAATTCCGTTCTGAACACCAGACATTGGCTCGTTGTCGAATGGTATAGCATTTGATGGAGAATTGATGGCATCATGCTTCCCGTTAAAAAGCGACTTCCACCACGGCGCGTCATCTTGGGCAAGAGAGGGTGTAAAGACTCCTCCAATGAAGAAGATCAAAAGGCTATGTCGAATGGCCCTTTGAACGAAGAAAAACGAACTTTGATTTGACTTGATCACCGTGTGGCGAAATTAATGATGTGGAGTGAAGGGGACATGCTTTCAACGAAATTTATGCGTAAAGAATTTCACCGTCAGCCTATTATGTCCGATTTACGTGGGCATTAGCTTATGTAGAATCATTCTGAATTAGGCGCACGATTGGTATTGACTCGAAATAACCTGAAATTTTGTGGTCTTCAATGCTTAATTTTGCCGGCGAAATGAGCGATTTTTCATCGTAATGCGAAAAGCGACATCTATGGGAGCGTACACGGGAATCCGGGCCAGACGAAACTTGCTTACTGCCTGTCTTCTGCTTACAGCAGGGCTAGCAACAGCGGGAATATGGGACGAAGGTGACATTGAAGCAGGGCAGAGCCTCTTCAACGCCAATTGTGCATCTTGCCACAAGGTGACCAATGAGGTGTTGGCTGCGCCGGGCCTGGCTGGCATCGCCGATCGCTGGGGCTCCAGCGACGAATTGTTAGTGAAATGGATCCAGAACCCTCAGGGTGCTGCCGAATCGGGCGATTCGTACATCAAATCCATTGTGGCGCGGTATGTTCCAACCTATGGATGGATGACTGCTCAGGCCGTATCCGCAGAGGATATCAAGAACATCATGGCGTATGTTCAAAATCCACCTGACGCAGCACCTGTTGCCGATTCGGGATCTGACTGTATCACCGTTGATGAAATTGAAATCATAGAGGAGTCGAGTGGAAGCGGTGTATGGTTTTTGATTTTACTCGTTCTGTTTCTAATCATTGCTCTTTCTGCTGCAGGTGTAAACCGTTCGTTGACCAATGCGGTCAATCAAAGCACGGGAGAGGATGTGCTTGAGGAGCTTCCCTATGAAAGCAGAGCACGCAGTTGGGCTTGGAACAACCGAGGTGTCGTTTCCCTGATTGGTCTGTTTTTCGTGGCTTACGGAGCCGTTCTAGGGTATCAGGGTCTGATGCGCGTTGGAGTTGTCGAGGGCTACAAGCCGAACCAGCCCATTCAATTCATCCACAGTGTGCACGTCTGCGAGAACGAAGTTGATTGCAAGTATTGCCATCACAGTGCGTATGAATCCAAGCACGCCGGAATTCCTTCAACGAACGTGTGTATGAATTGCCACAAGGCAGTGAAGAAAGGACGCCGATACGGAGAAACGGAAATCGCGAAAATTTATGATGCCATTGGTTTCGACTCTGAAACAGGAACGTACGTCGATGGCGAGGGGACGACGGGATTCATTTCTCCGCAGGACTCATACGAAGGGGAGCCCATTCGGTGGAATAAAGTCCACAACCTGCCTGATCACGTCTTTTTTAGCCACCAGCAGCACGTTGTTGTCGGAGGCTTGCAGTGTCAGAATTGTCACGGAGACGTTGAAACGTATACGGTTGGTCGTGTAGCGGAAGTGGACGACATCAATCTATTGGTTGACAAGTACCCTGGGCTGATTCAATTATCAAAGCCAACACTGACAATGGGTTGGTGTATTGAGTGCCACAACAAAGCCGAGATTGACTTGGCGAGTAGTGGCTATTACGAAGAAATTCATCATCGACTCAAGGATCATCTGAGAGGAAATGAAGAACTCAGGAAATACCTGGAAGACGACAAAATCACAGTGAAGGAACTCGGCGGATGGGAATGCGCCAAGTGTCATTACTAAGACTAGCAATCGCGAACCCCTTATCGCAGCCTCATGGCAAATACAAAGCGTTATTGGTCCGGACTGGACGAGCTCCACGAGACGGAAGCCTTTAAAACGATTCAGGAACACGAGTTCCCTGAAACAAAGTCGGTAGATGAATTCTTGAGCGATGACCGCTTGGAATCCACTCATACAGGACGCCGGGACTTTTTGAAGTTCATGGGATTCAGTCTGACAGCGGCTACGCTGGCGGCTTGTGAAACTCCGGTGATCAAGAGCATTCCGTATACCAACAAGCCTGAAGAAGTGACACCTGGTGTCGCAAACCACTATGCAAGTACGTATTACGATGGGCAGGACTTCATCAATGTCTTGGTGAAGACACGTGAAGGGCGTCCCATTTTT
>MDSY01098383.1_pt1 | contig 31312 bp, 29 predicted proteins | sample 811131 | NCBI WGS metagenome assembly MDSY01 (sample SAMN05326643, study PRJNA326480) | marine metagenome | isolation source: seawater | place: Atlantic Ocean: South West | collected 2010 | reverse complement strand
TTTGGACTTCTTAGAACGATATCTCTTTTATGTTCTATAGATTCAACAATATCAGTTACAATTCTATCCTTTGCCCAATCACCACCACCAATAATATTTCCAGCTCTGGCAGTACACAACTTAAGACTATTAAAAGATAGGGCATGTGATTTTGTTAAAATTTCAGTACATGCTTTTGATGCACTATAGGGATCCTTTCCTCCCATAGGATCTGATTCAACAAACCTTTCTCCAAATTCATTATTTTCATAACATTTGTCTGTTGTAATACAAATAAAATTTATATTTGTACCTAAATTTTTACAACTCTCAAGGACGTTCAAGGTACCAATAACATTTGTATTGAAAGTCTCGATAGTTCTTTCATAACTCTCTCTAACTAATGGTTGTGCAGCTAAATGAAATACGATGTCTGGACAAATTTCTTTTATAGCAGAATCTAATTTATTAAATTCGCAGATATCAATATATTTTTGATTTATTTTATTTTCAAGATTCAATAACTTAAATAAGCTTGGTGAAGTATTTGGTTTTAGACTAATGCCATACAAGGAAGCACCCATTTCGTGAAGTGCTGTTGAAAGCCATGAGCCTACGAACCCAGATGATCCAGTAATAAGTATCTTTTTATTTTTATAGAAGTTTTGCAAAATTTTTTAACTACTTTTTAATTATCAAAAACAACTTAATATAAGCTTTAGACAATTTAACCCAATGCTTTAAATCTTTTATATGCTTTATTATATATGATTCTTTATCTCAACTATTCAATTAGTATAAATATAATTTTTCTATAACATATATAATATAATTATTTCTCAATGTCTTTATCCATCTGCATAATTTAAAAATATGAAGCCGCTTTTAGAGATTCTAGTACCTACTTTTAATAGGAATGAAAGCGCTGAGGCTGCAATTGAAAGTGTTATAGATTGCAACGATCAAAGATTGACCGTTAGATGTAACTCTAATGGTTACGAACCAAATTTAGAAAAATTTCGAGATTTTGATTCCAGAGTTAAGTATGACTGTTTTGAATCCAATAGAGGGCCTCAAGCAAATAGCATAAAACTTTTTAATGAAACAAATGCAAAGTTTTGCATGCTTTTGTCTGATGAGGATAGAGTCAATAATATGAATTATGAAAATATATTAAATTTTCTTGAGAATATAGATAAAAATACTCAAGTTATTGCATGTTCAATATTTGATCAAATTACAAATGATTATTACTGGAAGCCTAGCTTAAGAATAATGGAATGCAACATACATAACTATGTTGCGCTAAGCCCATTACCGACTTACATGACAGGCTTAATTTATCGTGTTGAATCTTTGAAGGCTATAGATATAAACACTCTTACTAATCCAAGTGAAGCTAATGCATATAGCCACCTTGATATAACACTTCATATGCTTCGAAATGGAAAACTAAGATTTTTTCATGAAAGATTTGTTGAGAAGGGAGCAGATCTTAAATTTGGAGGCGATGGCTATTCACATAAATTAAAAAATTCTTCTAAAAATTCGATTGATGACAAATATATGGACTTAAACCCATCAGTTTATGGTCCTAAGGCAAGAGCTAGACAATTTTATTACCGCGAAAATCTTCTTAACAAACTGAAGTCTGAAATTAGTCCTGTTTCTTTTTTAATAGGAAAATTCAATTACATTGATTTCTTTTATAAAAGTATCATGAGATCTGATCAGCTTGTTATTCTGCCAAAAAAAACAGCTTTAAAAAATGAAACAATGACTGCATACCTAGATTCAAGAAATAAAAATGAAAATTCAGGTTCGAAGACCTCTTCTTTTTTTAAATTACTATTAAGGTTACCAGGATACATAGCAAATCCAATATTTTTTTTAGTCTCTAATATAAACAAATTAATTCGCATGGCATACATGATGAAATTAATATTAGTTCAAAAAATTTATAAAGATTAATCTAATGTATAATTGTCCTCATGAAAAATAACCAAGATACAAAACCCTATAGCAATGAAGATGAAATAGATCTTAGAAAGCTTTTTAAACTTCTCTGGGAAGATAAATTGATAGTTATTGTTTTAACTTTAGTTTTATCAATAACAGCACTTATATATAGCTTTACCTTACCAAATGTGTATAAATCTGAAGCGCTTCTAAGTCCGGTTGGTAATGAGACTAGTTCGAATCAAGCGATGAACAATATTGGAGGATTGGCTAGTCTTGCTGGAATTAATGTTCAGTCTCAGTCTGCAGGAAACTCAACTAAGGCATTAAAAAAATTAACAACTCTTAGTTTCTATAAAGACAATATTTTACCTAATATCTTTCTTCCTGACCTCATGGCAATGAAATCATGGGATGCGAAAAGCAACACCATAACTTATGACGCAGATTTATTTGATAATGAAACTAAGACTTGGACTAAAATACCAAGTCCTCAAAAAAGCTATAAAGATTTCAAGAGAATTTTAGAATTTTCTCAGGACTATGATACGGGCTTTGTCACCATTTCTATAAAACATCAATCACCTTACATAGCACAAGAGTGGACAAATTTGATTGTCAACCAACTTAATGATTTCTTTAGAATAAATGATAAAAAAGAAGCACAAGCTGCAATGGATTTCTTAAATTTTCAGATGACCCAAACAAGCTATACTGAAATAAAACAAGTTATTGCCCAATTACTTCAAAATAAAATGCAACAACTAACTTTAATAGAAGCAAATGATTTTTATGTTTTTTCATATTTAGATCCTCCTATGGTAATGGAAGAAAAAATTGAGCCTAATAGACGATCAATTCTTATTTTAGGAGCAGTTCTTGGGGCATTTTTAGGAATTTTAATTATTATCTCTCGTGAATTTTTTATTAATAGAAATAGTTAATAACTATGAATTACGTTTTATTAAAAAAATTTGTTCAATAAGATTTATTGATTGTCAGAAGAATCAAAACTTAAATATTTACCAAAATTATTATGTTTGAGCTAATAAAAAAACTTTTTAATCTACTTTCTCCAAATCAGCGTAAGCGTTTTTATGCACTTCAGTTTTTAGTTATTTTGATGTCAATTGTTGAGATTCTAGGCGTAGCTTCAATTATTCCTTTTATGGCTTTAGTTGGAGATATGAGTCAGTTAGAACAAGATACATTTATTGGACAAATTTATAAGCAAAGTGGAGTGTCATCAGAATCACAATTTGTTTTTCTGATCGGTCTCTGTGTGCTAGCGATGTTATTTATATCTATGATAATTTCAATTTTTACGATCTGGGGATTATCGATGTTTGCTAATAAAATTGGAACAGAAATCGCTGATAGACTATATACACATTATTTGCAGCAGGGTTGGTTATTCCATGCATCTGGTAGTAGTGCCCAGTTAACGAAAAAAATTGCAACCGAGACCATGAGAGTAACAGGAGCTGTTTTAGTACCGCTAATGCAAATGAATTCAAAAGTTGTACTGTCTTTACTAATGAGTGTAAGCATCTTTTTATATGATCCAATAGTGGCATTAATTGGGCTTTCTCTTTTTGCAATTTCATATTTCTTTCTCTTCAAAGGCGTCAGGAATCGGTTGAATAAAAATGGTATTGCTATATCAGAAGTAAACGAGGAACGCTTTCGTCTTATGAATGAAGGCTTTGGTGGAATTAAAGATTTATTATTAATGGGAAGAGGTAATGATTTTATTAATCGTTTTAACAAAACAGGTAGAACGCTTGCCTATAGTCAAGGGACAAACGCCGCATTAGCGCAAGCACCTCGTTATTTCGTTGAGTTGCTTGCTTTTGGCTCAATGATAATCCTAGTTCTATACTTAATTTCTAGTCATAATGGTAATCTTGGCATGATTCTTCCAATACTTTCTGTTTATGCGATTGGTATAATAAAATTATTACCAGCTTTTCAACAAATTTATTCTAGTCTTGCGATAATAAGAGCTAATATCCCAGCCTTTGAATCAATACAACAAGATCTTTATAGCTCATTGCATCATGACTTGAAAATACAAGAAGTTGATCGAAGTTACCTTAATCCAAAACAACAAATTTCACTACAAAATATCACTTTTACTTATCCTCAAAAAGAAGAACCTGCTCTTGATAAATTAAATATGCAAATACCTGCAAATAGCGTAATTGGTATTGTTGGTCCCTCTGGTTCTGGTAAATCAACACTAATAGATATTTTGTTATGTCTAATTGAGCCACAACAAGGTCAAATGAAAATTGATGAGAAGACAATAAATGATCAGAATAGAAGAGCATGGCAAAATACAATCGGTTTTGTGGCGCAAAGTATTTTTTTATCAGAAGGAACTATTGCTGAGAATGTTGCATTTGGTATCCCAGAAGATCAAATTGATTTTAATCAAGTACTTAAAGTATTAAAACTTGCTCACCTTAGCGAGCTTATAGAGAGCCTTGATCAAGGTATTTACACTAAAGTTGGTGAACGCGGAGTACAACTTTCAGGTGGACAACGTCAAAGAATAGGTATTGCAAGAGCTTTGTATCACAAAGCCGAAGTGTTGGTATTTGACGAGGCAACTAGTTCTTTAGATGGCATTACTGAAAAAATGATTATGGAAGCTATTCATGAGTTCAGTGGTAAAAAATCTATCATTTTAATTGCCCACCGTCTCAAAACAGTAAAAAAATGCGACAAGATTTTTTTTATAGACAAGGGAAGAGTAGCTGATCATGGGACTTATCAAGAATTAATTGAAAAAAATGAACATTTTAAAAATATGGCAATTCATGCATGAGGATATTGAACCAGTATGAATGAAAAAGAAGTATTAAATTTAATTGGACGAACAAATGAACTTTTTGAAGCAGATATAAATAAACATGATAAAGAGCTTAAAAAAATAGTTTCTTTATCTTCTTTTCTTGTTATCGGTGGAGCTGGATCAATTGGACAAGCAGTAGTTAAAGAAATTTTTAAGCGCAATCCAAAAAAAATTCACGTCGTCGATATTAATGAAAATAATTTAACTGAACTTGTTAGAGATATCAGAAGTTCATATGGTTACATTGATGGTGACTTTAATACTTTTGCACTAGATATTGGTTCAGTTGAATATGATGCATTTATTGAATCAGATGGTCACTATGATTATGTATTAAATTTATCTGCATTAAAACACGTTCGAAGTGAGGAGGATCCCTATACTTTAATGAGAATGATAGACATTAATATTTTTAATACCGATAAAACAATTATGCAATCCATTAAAAATTCAACAAAAAAATACTTCTGTGTAAGTACTGATAAGGCAGCTAATCCTGTCAATCTTATGGGGGCTAGTAAACGAATAATGGAAATGTTTTTGATGCGAAGATCAAAAGATATTGATATATCAACTTCAAGATTTGCTAATGTGGCATTTAGTGATGGATCATTGTTACATGGCTTTAATCAACGAATTTACAAGAGACAGCCAATAGCTGCACCAAATGATATTAAGCGCTACTTTGTAACTTCCAAAGAGAGTGGAGAGCTTTGTTTAATGAGTTGTATTTTTGGAGAAAATAGAGATGTATTTTTTCCCAAACTCAGCGAATCACTTCATCTCATTTCTTTTTCCGATATAGCTGTTAAATATCTAAAATATAGGGGATATGATGCTCAAATATGTTCTTCTGAGGAAGAAGCAAGAAATTTAGTTAAAACTCTTCCAAATGAGGGTAAATGGCCATGCTTATTTACTGAGAGTGATACAACTGGAGAAAAAGATTTTGAAGAGTTTTATACTGACAAAGAGAAACTAGATATGAATAGGTTTATTAATTTAGGAGTCATTAAAAATAAACTAGAATATAATGAATCCAATTTAAATGATTTTAAGTATGCAATTAATCAAATCAAGAAAAGCAATAATTGGGATAAGAAACTTATCGTAAAAGAATTTTTCAAGATGTTGCCAAATTTTGATTATGAAGACAAAAGAAAGTACCTTAATGAAAAAATGTAATTTCCTTAAGTTTTATAGGCAAAACACCTGATGCAAGAAGCACCTCAATCAATTTATATTCAAGACAATGAAAGCATAGAAGATGCTTTAATAGCAATTAATTCTCAACCTAAGTTGAAGATAGCAATTGTTTTAGATGCCAATAAAAAATTGTTAGGGACAGTAACTGACGGAGATATTAGGAGGGGGTTATTATCAAAAGAGAGTCCAGAAAACTCAGTCATAAACATTATGAATAAAACTCCAGTGACTGTTTCAATTGATACGCCAAGACATATAGTTGATAAGCAAATGAAGTTATATGGAATCGAGGTCATTATAATAACGGATAATGACTCTGTTATTGGATTATTCACTGCTAAAGATGCTTCTTCAATTTCTTTGCATGATAATCCTATATTAATTATGGCTGGTGGTTTTGGTACAAGATTAAAACCGTTAACTGATAATTGTCCAAAACCAATGCTACATGTTGGAAATAAACCAATATTAGAATGGCAGATAGATATGTTTTCCGATCAAGGGTTTAATAATTTTTTTATATCAACACATTATTCTCCTGAAAAGATAGAAAACTTCTTTGGTGATGGGTCAAATAAAGGAATTAATATTACATATATTCATGAAGAAGTGCCTTTAGGTACTGGAGGGGCGCTAGGATTATTGCCTAAAAACATTGCAAAAAAACCACTAATTGTAATTAATGGAGATATTCTTACAAAAATTGACTTTACAAAAGTATTAGATTTTCATAATAAGCAAGAACTTGATGCCACAATGTGTGTAAGAGAATACGAATATCAGGTGCCATTTGGTGTGATTGATGGAGACGGTTATGATATTTCTGGTATGACTGAAAAACCTATTAATAGGTTTTTTATTAATGCTGGAGTATATGTAATTAATAACTCAATTATTGATAAAGTTGAACATAATACACATATAAATCTTCCAACTTTGCTTATGCAGCAAATCAATAAAGGAAAAAAAATAATGAAGTTTCCAATATATGAATATTGGCTTGATATTGGAAGAATGGGGGACTTTGAGCGTGCTCAAGCTGACTATAGTAACCCAGAGTTTTAGATGAAAGATAAAGATTTAGTAATTGTTGGTATTATCCCTGCTAGAGGTGGCTCTAAAGGCGTCCCAAAAAAGAATATTAAAAAGCTTTGTGGAAAGCCTTTAATTTGTTATACGATTGAAACTGCAATTAAATCTAACTTAATCGATAATATCGTTGTATCAACTGACGATGAAGAGACTGCAACAATAGCTTCAAGATATAATGAGATTGATGTATGTATGCGTCCTTATGAATTATCTACAGATACTTCTTCTACTGAAAGTGCATTAATTCATGCTTGCGAGTTTCTAAGTAAAAATCAAAATATTGAACCAGATTATGTTTTGACTCTAGAACCTACATCACCTTTTAGATCAATAAACACCATTCAACAAACGATTAATTTACTCATGGATGACAGTTTTGATTCTGTTATAGCAGTAACAGAGTTTAAGAGCATATTGGCTAGGGTAAATGATAACAACTTTAGTCATGTGTTTCCAAATCAACCAAGAAGAAGACAAGATAGAGAAGGACTATATCAGGAATCTAGTACCATATATGGAACATCATACAAAAAATTAATTGAAAAGAATCTAGTTATTGGCGATGCTCCGGCAGCTTTATTAATTAATCAAAATGAGGCATTTGATATCAATGATGAGTTTGATTTTCAAATTGCAAATTTTATGATGGAGTTAAAAGGATAAATAATATGAAAAAAATATGTGTTTTTACCGGAGGAAGGGCTGAGTATGGCTTGCTCCGACCTCTGCTCATTGAATTGAAAAATAATAAAAATATTGAGCTACAAATTTTGGTCTCTGGCATGCATCTCTCTTCTGAATTTGGATTGACGTATAGAGAAATTGAAAAAGATGGCTTTATATGTAATGAAAAAGTTGAAATGGTGTTAAGTTCTGATACTCCAGTTGCTATAAGTAAATCTATGGCTATTGGTATGATTGGTTTTTCAGAAGCATTAATGCGTCTAAATCCAGATATATTAGTAACTCTTGGTGATCGTTATGAAAATATGTCAATTGTAACAACCGCATGGGTTTGCCGTATTCCAGTTGCTCATATTCAAGGCGGTGAAAAAACTTTAGGTGCTATTGACGATCAATTTCGTCATTGTATAACTAAAATGAGTAGACTGCATTTTACAGCTACTGAAGAGTATCGAGACAGAGTGATACAGTTAGGAGAATATCCAGAAAATGTTTTTAATGTTGGCGCGTTGAACGTTGACGCATTAAAAAAAATTAAAATATTGCCTAAAGCTAAACTTGAGCAAGAAATAAATTTTTCATTTAAGGGAAAGACAGCTCTAGTTACATTTCATCCAGTTACTTTACAAAAAGAAACCTCTGGAAAACATTTTCAACAGCTACTTGATGCAATAGATTCTATAAAGGATTTAAAAATAATATTTACAAAGACATTGGCAGATACTGATGGAAGAGTAATAAATCAAATGATAGATGATTATGTATCAAGCAATGAAGACAAATCTGTAGTATTTACTTCAATGGGACAGCTTAATTATATCAGTGCACTGAATTATATTGATGTAGTTGTTGGTAATTCTTCAAGTGGGATCATTGAAACGCCAAGCTTTAAAGTGCCCACCATTAATATCGGCGAAAGAGAGAAAGGTAGAATAATAGCGGACAATGTAATATGTGTTGATCAGAGTATTAATGCTATTAAAGAAGGTTTGAAAAAAGCATTCTCATCTACATTTATAAAATCGCTAGCTAATATGCAAAATCCATATGAAAAGCATGATACAGCAAAAAATATCGCATCAATTTTGGCCAATTATAATATCCCCAATTCAACTGGAAAGGAATTTTATGATCTCAATTAAAAAATTATGAATTCAATTATAACCGGAGCATTTGGGTTCAGCGGAAGATATTTGACACAATCTATATCAGATGAAGTTATCTGTGTAAGCAGATCTAAAAAAAATAAAACTAATATAGATAATGACAATAATTATTTAGTAGATTGTGATTTACTGAATAAAACCGCCGCAAACAATCTCATTAAACAATACCAACCTAAAACTATATATCATCTAGCAGGGTCTTTTACTCAAAATTTTGAAGAAGATTATAATTCCAATGTAATTACAACTAAAAATATTTTAGATGCTGTAATGCAATTCTCCCCAAAATCAAGAATTCTTTTAATAGGAAGTGCTGCAGAGTATGGACTTATAAAATTTGAAGACTGCCCTATTAAAGAAAATGCACAACTACGACCTTACAACTCTTATGGATTGACTAAAATTTATCAGAAATTTTTGATGGACTATTATGTTAATCAATACTCTTTAGACATTGTTATGGCTAGACCATTTAACATATATGGAAAAGGTGCCTCACCCCTTCTTTTTATTGGAAATCTTTATAAACAGATTTCTTTATATAAAAGTGGCGATATATCTAGAATTTCTTTAGGAAATTTAGAAAATAAACGAGATTATATATTCATTGAAGATGTTATAAAACACTATATTACAATTATGAAATATGGCACTTCTGGTGAAATTTATAATGTAGCATCAGGAAAAGCTACCTTAACAAAAGATCTTTTAAAAACAATTTTAGATGAAGAGGGCTTAGATTTAAGTATTATTGATTCTAACTCAAGACCTATACAAGCGAATGATTCAAGTGTTATATTTGCTGATATTTCTAAATTACAAAGGTTGTATAGTGACAGATGATTTTAAATTAGGGAATTTATCAATTAATTCAGATAGCAATACTGTTGTTATTGCTGAAGCTGCGGTAGAGCACTTAGGCAACCTTAATGTTGCTATGAGAATGGCCGATGCTGCAAAAGCAATAGGAGTCGATATTATTAAATATCAAATGCATATACCTGAATCAGAGATGCTTCCAAATAAAATTAAATTTTGGGGAGGCTCTCTTGATGAGATTTTAGAAAATTATAATCTATCAGTATCTGATCATGAGCATTTAATAGCTTATTGTAAAGAGATCGGTATTCAATATTTATGCACGCCTTTTTGTGAAGAAGCTGTTGGTGTTTTAAATGATTTAGGAGTGGTAGGTTTTAAAACAGGATCTGGTGAGTTAGGAAATTTATCAATGATGCAGGCAATAGCCGATACAAAAAAACCTGTAATAATTTCCACAGGGATGTCTACATATGAAGAAATATCGCTAACTGTAGATTTTATGAAAAATTTAAATGCAGAATTTATGCTTACTAATTGCACTTCTATTTATCCAGCACCATATAGTCAGCTTAATTTAAGACTGATTAAAAAGCTTCACTCAGATTTTGATGTATGGGTAGGTCACTCTGATCATACTCCTGATATATGGAGTTCTTTAGGTGCTGTTGGAATGGGAGCAAAGGTTATTGAAAAGCATTTTACTTTGAATCGTTTCATGAAAGGACCAGATGCTGAGGTTTCTCTAGAACCAAATGATATGAGGCAGATGGTTAATGCAATAAAAATAATTGATCAAGCTAAAGGAGATGGAATAAAGAAAATACAACCTGATGAAGAGGAAGTAAGAGATTGGGCACATCATTCAGTCGTTTCGATAAAGGATATCATGGAAGGAGACATAATAAACTCAAAACAAGTATCTGTGAAAAGACCGGGTAATGGAATACCAGCTGCACAACTAAATAAAGTTATTGGATCAAAAGCAACTACAAATATCAAAGCAGATACTCAATTGTCATGGAATGACATAAAAGCATAGTAAAAGTGCTACAACTTTGGTTTTCATCATAATTCTTATATTCCTAACATCAAGTATATAATTTGAGCATTATTGAGCATTCGGAATAATAAATGATAATAAAAGATTTAAAAAGTCTATTCGCTTCAATGCGTTATTTTTTAAAACTAATTTTTATTTCAAAAGAATATGATGTTGTTTTTATGAGCTCAGCATTTTTTAATAGAGGAGAAGCAGGAGAAAACTTATTATTGAAGCCTATGATTGAATTCTGCAAAAAAAATAACATAAGCTATGCAATAATCGAGGATACAGACCTCAAAGGAGAATATAAAAGTTTCGTTAGAAACAAAGAATCTATTCCATTTGACTTTATTTCACTTTTACAAATTTTTTTTAGAAAGATTTATAATTTAATAGTCAAAAAACCAACAAATTTAAATGAAGAATATGCAAGAGACTTAAAAATTTCTAGCATTCTAAAAAGTTTATTCTTCAAAAGATTCTCTTCAAAAGTATATCTAACTCTTTTATGGAACAACGTTACATTGTGGAGAAGGGTTAGTCCTAATGCATGTATTGTAGATTATCAACATGGAATTATATTCGATGGTCACAGAGGGTATGTAATTGACGGAAATCCTCCTCATGTAAAATCATCTAACGAAGTCTTTACTTTAGTATATGGTGGCAGCTTTAAAAACCTATTAATTGAAAATGATAATTCAGGATTTTATAATGAAAAAAATGTTATCAGAGTTGGTTTAAACAAAATTATAGACAAACCTAAAATTACATCGCGTTCAAATAAAAAAATATTATTTACTTTACAAATTACTGCTGATTTTCAGGAAAAAGAATTTAATAAACAATATGTTCAAATAGTTGAAAAACTCATAGACAATAATGCTGAGTTTTTATCTTCAAATAACTATCAGATAATATTTAGACATCATCCTAGATATTCTTCAAATGAATGCCCACAAATAAATATTGAATATGATTTTGTAAGTTTTGATAATAAAACACCAATGGCAGACTTATTAAGCAATGTTAGTATCCATATAACATTTAATTCTACCTCAGCATTTGATGCGGCAATGATGGGAATACCAACAATATTTATTGATATGCATGATCCACAATCTCCAACTGAAATATTCTTCAATCAGTATATTTACCCTCTTCAAGGTTGGGTTATAAAAGATTACGAAGATTTAAAATATTTATTGATAGAAGCAGATAATCAATATGTATACGATAATTCTTGCATGGATGTTTATGAATGGTCTAAGGGGTTTTACCAAGATTTTGATGAAAGAATATTTGGAGATTTTATACAAGAACAAGTTAATAATGGCAACGGGCATGGGAGTTTATCAAAATCAGTAAAATAAGCGTAATAATTACTACATATAATGATGCTGAATATTTACAGAGGTCTATACCATCTGTTATTGACCAAAGCTTAAAACCTTTAGAGATAATTATTATTGATGACGGTTCTAAAAATAATAAAGCAGAACTAATTGCTAATTCATTCATTAGTCAAACTGATATACCTATATTATATTCAAGAAAACAAAATGGCGGTCCATCTAGTGCACGAAATTCGGGAATTAAATTAGCAAGAGGAGAGTTCATTCTTTTTGTTGATTCTGATGATGAATTATTACCAAATTCTTTAGAGTGGCGACAAAAAATATTGGAATCACTAGGTAAAGACTATGCTTCTATTTTTTGCAGTAGAATTGAATGTCTAGAAAATAAGTCAAATTTAACAATAGAGGTGCCTGAAACTGATGGGAAGCTAGATATTTGTTTAGTTGGTCGTAAGAATGGCATTCCTGGACAAATAACGAATCATCTATTTAGAAAAGATATTTTAATAGAAGTAAAAGGATACGATGAGCTCCTGAAGTTTAATGAAGATTTTGAATTGATTCTTCGTATTGCAAAAAAATGGATGTTTCGCGGGGTTAATAAAGTTGGTTTTATTCAACATATTCGAAAAGACTCATGGAGCAAGTCAGATCCTTATATTGCCTATAATGGCGTGGAAGAATTTCTTGAGACCGCTTTAAACAAAAAATTATTACCATTGATTGAAATAAATAAGCGTAAAAAGGAAAATAGACTTTCTTTGGTTAAAAAGCTATTAGTCCGAAGAGTGAAATGGAGCAAAGTTGTTCCATATATAGATGAAGCATTCGATATTATGAGGCCACAAAACATCAAAGAGTATATGTTATTTATTTTAAATAAATTTATGAAAATACTAATAGTCTGAAATAATTATTTAATAAGGAAAGTCGATGCAGGTTTTACATATTATTACAGGATTAAAAAGAGGCGGTGCTGAAACACTGTTGTATCGTATTTGCCAATTTGATAAGGAATATAACCATACTGTTATTTCTTTAACAGGCACACAAGATTATGGAAAAATGCTTAATCAAATTAATGTTTCTGTATATGCGCTAAATTTTTCAAGTAGCAAAATAAATTTTTTTGGTTTATTCAAACTATATAAACTTATTAGGGAAATAAAACCAGATGTTGTTCAAACTTGGATGAGTCACGCAGACCTAATCGGTGGTGTAATAGCTCGATTTGCTGGAATTAAAAATATATTTTGGGGCGTTCACCATACTAACTTAATAAAAGGTGAATCTAAACGAGCAACAATGATGATTGTGAAATTAAATGCTTTACTTTCATATCTGGTTCCTAAAAAAATTATTTACTGTGCTGAAAAATCAAGAGAAATTCAAGAATTAATTGGTTTTAAAAAAACTAAAGGTGTTGTCATACAAAATGGATATGATGTAAACAGTTTTTATCAAGATAACTCTTTAAGTGAAAGTTTTCGAAATGAATTAGACATATCTCTAGATGAATTTGTTATTGGGCATGTTGGAAGTTATGATCCACTAAAAGATCAAAAGACCTTAATCAAATCTTTTGCATATTTAGATCAAAATAGCTTTAACTTTATTGCAGTGCTTGTTGGAATGAATTTAGATAATGGCAACAATGCTTTAGTAAGGTTGTTAAAGGAGAATGGATTGATTGAACGCGTTCATTTGTTGGGTATAAGAAAAGATATTTTAACTGTTATGAATGGCATAGATTTATTTATGCTCTCATCAATATCTGAAGCTTTCCCAAATGTTCTAAATGAGGCTATGGCATGCGGTACACCGTGCATAACAACTGATGTTGGGGACGCGGGTTTGATTGTAGGTAAAACTGGGTGGGTTGTGAAACCAAAAGATCCAAAAGCATTGGCTAATGCATCTATCCAAGCTTTAAAAGAAAAACAATCAAATAATGAATCTTGGGGACAAAGGAAAGATGCTTGTCGTCAAAGAATTGTTGAAAACTTTACTTTTGAAAAAATGATAAAAAAATATAAAGAAGTTTGGGTTGCTAATGGTTAAAAGTGAAATATTAAATATTTCGACCAATTGGGTCGAGAAAAGAGTTCTATAGATGTTTTTATACGATTTACCTAATCTTTTATCAATATTGATACTTGTAATAGTTTCATTTCGTTTAGGCTTTATTCCATTATGGTTATCTTTTTTTTTAGGACTATTCGCCTTTACTCCTTTTTTTCTTAACAATGTTCTTTTTTCTGCAGGTTACATGCCAGACCAATTTCAATATTTTCATATAACTCAAAGTATACGTTCTCTTGATTTAGAATTTTATGATAGTAGAGCAGTAGAGACTGCTAGCTGGATGTTAGCTCTTTTCCCTTTGCCTTATATAGAAACAATTCAAAGTCTAGGATTTTTTAATCGAATGTTAGTAACAATTTTGATTATTTGGCTCTATAAATCTAAGAAATTGAGAGGCTGGCCGCTTCTATTTATAATTTTTTACCCAAGCTTATTACTTTATAGTTCATTGGCCCTTCGGGATACATTAGTATTAATATTTATGATAATGGCAGTTATTTTTTTCATAGAAAATCGAAGGTTACTAGCATTATTAATATCATTACCATTATTATTTATTAAATTTCAGAACTTTTTTTTAATAATTGTTTTTTTTGTAGCCCATCTTTATTTTTCTCGAGATTCTTTATTCTTTAAATATAGGCAAATATTTTTAATTCTTGTTATAGCCTCGTTGGCCCCTTTTTTGATGACAATAATAGATATCTTAGATTACAGCAGGCTTAATATGTTTATAGAAGATGGAGGTTATAGGGGCTCATATGAACATATGAGGACTATTGAAGATTTTGTTATCGCAGCCTTTCAATCCGCTCCTTATTTTTTAATGAAGCCTTTACCTTGGGAGGCTGATAGTTTTTTGCAGTTTCTTCAAAGTTTTGAAAACATCCTTATTTTTATTTTCTTAGGATTTATGTTTATCAAGACATCAAGATTTGATAAACAAATTGCTTTTAAATGGTTCGTATACTTATTTGCTGCATTGAGTATTTATGGCTTAGTTGTTTTTAATTTTGGAACAGCTGTTCGATATAAATTCCCTTTTATTGTTATTGTTATCGTTGGTATGGCTTATGAATTATATTTAAAACATGGTAAGTTAATTTTAAATAAAGGCAGTAAATAATGATATTTGGGGTGAAATTTGCGGCATTATAAAGCGAAGTTTCCAGTAATCAAAATTATAATAAGACTATTCAATTAATAAAATCTGATAGAGGTAAGTATAAAAAATGTGTGGTATAGCTGGTTATATAGGACAAATTTCAAATCCATCAGACTGTTTATCACAAATGGCTCAGGCAATTAATCATCGTGGTCCAGATAATAGAGGTATTTGGTCAGATGAGAGGGCATCTATTGGTCTTGCTCATGCTAGGTTATCTATTCTTGATTTAAGTTCAGCTGGTCATCAGCCTATGCATTCAACATCAAACAATTATGTAATGGTTTTTAATGGTGAAATTTATAATCATAAGGACCTTAGATTAGAATTAGAATCAATTTCTAATAGAAATTGGTTGGGTCACTCGGATACTGAAACTCTATTATCTGCAATCGAAGAATGGGGTTTAGAAGAAACACTTAATAAGGCTAAAGGGATGTTTGCTTTAGCTTTGTGGGATAAAAATTCTAAACGTTTATCTTTGGCGCGCGACAGAATTGGAGAAAAACCACTTTATTATGGATGGGTAAATGAACAATTTGTTTTTGCATCTGAGTTAAAATCAATAAAAAAGTTTCCAGAATTCAATAACTCAATTGATCGAAGTTCATTGGCTTTATTTTTAAGATTTAATTCCATACCTGCACCACATTCAATATACGAAGGTATACATAAATTAGAGCCTGGCCATATTCTTGAACTTCACTCGGACTCAAAAAAATTAAATAAATATAGTTTTTGGTCAGTTGAGGATATTTATGAGAAGGGATTTATGACTCAATTCTCAGGCACCCCTTCAGATGCAGTTAATAAACTCGAGAGTGTTTTATCAAATGCAGTTTCTTCACAAATGTTATCAGATGTGCCTTTGGGGGCTTTTTTATCTGGAGGCGTAGACTCAAGCTCAATAGTCGCCCTAATGCAATCCCAATCAAATACTAAAATAAATACATTTTCCATAGGCTTTAATGCTAAGGAATATGATGAAGCGGTATATGCTGGAACAATTGCTAAGCATCTAGGGACAAATCACTTTGAAAAGTATGTAACTGATCGCGATGCATTAAACGTCATACCAAGCTTACCTGAAATTTATGACGAACCTTTTGCTGATTCTTCACAAATACCAACCTATTTAGTTTCTCAGTTTGCCAAACAAAAAGTTACAGTTGCTCTTTCAGGTGACGCAGGTGATGAACTATTTGGTGGATATAATCGCTATGTATTTAATGAAAAAATATTTAAAAGAATTACGAAGGCACCAATTTTAATAAGAAAATTAATGTCTAAAACTATTTTTAGTATGACGGAAGAAAACTGGAATAGATTATTGGGTAGGGTCATGAGCAAACGTTTCGCAAATATTGGTCATAAACTATATAAAGCGGCTAATGTATTCTCATCTAAGTCAACTCGTGATTTGCATTTTAAATTAGTTTCGCAGATTCATAATCCTACAGATTGGTTAATAAATTCAAAAGAATATAAAACAATATTTAATGATGTTACTGAACGTTTTGTTGAATTAAATACTACTGAGCAGATGATGGCTTATGATTTAATGACATATTTGCCAACTGATATATTGACCAAAGTTGATAGAGCAGCAATGTCAGTTTCACTTGAAACAAGAGTCCCTTTTTTAGATCCAGACGTAATTGAATTTTCAGCATCTCTGCCTATAAAATTTAAAATTAATAATGGTGTGACTAAATGGGCGCTTAGAGAGGTTCTTTATAAATATGTGCCAAAAGATTTAATTGAAAGACCAAAAATGGGATTTGGTGTTCCTTTAGCTGAATGGCTGCGAGGACCATTAAAAGATTGGGCTGAATCGTTGCTTGACGAAAAACGCTTGCATCAAGAAGGCTTTTTTAATGTAGAATTTGTTCGAAGTAAGTGGTTAGAACATTTAAGTGGTAAGCAAAATTGGCATCACCAATTATGGAATGTTTTGATGTTTCAAGCTTGGCTTGAAAATAATTAATTAATTTATGAGGAAAACTTATGCAGTCTAGTGATTCATCAATAGCAATAGTTGGTTTGGGTTATGTTGGTTTGCCACTTGCAGTAGAGTTTGGCCGTAAACGAAAAGTTATTGGATTCGACATAAATGAGACAAGGATTCAAGAATTAAAACAAGGCATAGATAAGACCCTTGAAACAACTAATCAAGAATTAAGAGATGCAATTCATTTAAGCTATACATCTCTCCTTGAGGATTTAAGACATTGCAAGATTTTTATTGTTACTGTTCCAACACCAATTGATAAAGAGAAAAAACCTGATTTGGTTCCTTTAGAGAGGGCTACTGAAGCAATAGGATCTATTCTTAAAAAAGGAGATATTGTTATTTATGAATCTACTGTTTATCCAGGAGCTACTGAAGAGATTTGCGTCCCAATTCTTGAAGAAAAATCTAGCTTATCTTTTAACAAGGATTTTTACTGCGGATATTCACCAGAGCGTATCAACCCTGGAGATAAAGAACATCGAATAACAACAATTAAAAAAGTAACTTCTGGATCAACTCCAGAGATTGCAAATAAAGTTGACGATCTATATCAAGAGATTATTACAGAGGGCACATATAAGGCAAGTAGCATAAAAGTTGCAGAGGCCGCTAAGGTAATTGAAAATACCCAAAGAGATGTCAACATAGCTCTTATCAATGAGCTCTCGCTTATTTTTAATAAACTTGATATTGACACTGAATCAGTTCTGAAGGCAGCTGGAACTAAATGGAATTTCCTTCCATTCAGACCTGGTCTTGTAGGAGGACATTGTATAGGTGTAGATCCATATTACCTTACCCATAAAGCATTAGAGATAGGTTATAACCCAGAAATGATTCTTGCAGGTCGAAAGATAAACGATAGCATGGGATTTTTTATCGCAGATCAAGTATCAAAGTTGATGGTTAGAAAAGGCATTGAAGTTACAGATGCAAATATATTGATAATGGGCCTAGCATTTAAAGAAAATTGTCCTGATATTCGAAATACTAGAGTAGTTGATTTAGTTAATGAATTTAAAGATTCCAATTGCAACATAGATGTTTATGATCCATGTGTTAATAAAGATGACGCTAATGATGAATACAATATTAAATTAATTGAAGAACCAATAAAAGGTAAATATGATGCAATAGTATTAGCAGTTGCGCATGACATATTTAAGGATTTTTCAATAGAACAAATCAAGGATTTTGGTAAAGATAATTATGTACTTTATGATATTAAATATCTTTTTGGTAATAATGAGGTCGATGGAAGACTATAAATGACTACATATAAAAAATTAGAAGAATATTTAAAAGATCATCAGAATACTTGGTTAATAACTGGAGTAGCTGGATTTATTGGTTCTAACTTACTTGAAAAATTATTAATCCTAAACCAAAAAGTAGTAGGGTTAGATAGCTTTGAGACTGGCTATCAAAATAACATAGATGAAGCAATTCAAGATGCAAATAATATTACTGGTAAAGATACAAGTGATAATTTTAAGTTTATCAAAGGGGATATAAGAAGTTTAGGTGATTGCAAAAAAGCCTGTGATAAAGTTGATTATGTGTTGCATCAGGCAGCAATTGGTTCTGTTCCAAGGTCAATTGAAGATCCTATTGGAACTAATGAAGCCAACATTGATGGTTTTGTGAATATGCTTTTAGCAAGTAGAGATGCAAAAGTTAAAAGATTTGTTTATGCCGCATCAAGCTCTTCATATGGCGATAATACAGACCTTCCTAAAATAGAAGATATGATTGGTAATCCTCTTAGTCCTTATGCAGTAACTAAACTCGTAAATGAGCTTTATGCGAGTGTTTTTGCAAAAAATTATGACTTTAAAACCATAGGCTTAAGATACTTTAATATTTTTGGTAAAAGGCAAGATCCAAATGGTGCTTATGCTGCGGTAATTCCAAAGTGGGTAGCTTCAATCATAAATAATGAAGACGTATTTATTAATGGTGATGGGGAAACTAGTAGAGACTTTTGTTATATTGATAATACAGTACAGATTAATCTTTTAGCAGCTTTAACCGATAATGACGAAGCTACTGATCAAGTTTATAACGTTGCTCTAAATGATAGGACAAGCCTTAATCAACTTTATAGAATGATTGAAGAGAAACTGATTAAAAGGATTCAGGGATTAGAAAAGAAGGAACCAATTTATAGAGATTTTAGAAGTGGTGATGTTAGACATTCCCAAGCCAGCATTGATAAAGCGAAAAAATTTTTAGATTATCAACCAAAATATAAGATATCTGAAGGGTTAGATGAGGCAATTGGCTGGTATATTAATTCTGTTAAATAAATTAAGAAGTATCAAAAGATGAAGATATTAATTCTTGGCACTGTTCCAAATGATTTATTAAATTTTAGAGCTGACTTGATAAAAGACATTTTAAAAAAGAGTCATGAAGTGATAGCCTCATCATCAGCGCTTGACCCTAATTCAATTATTCACATGAACGAATTAGGTATTTCATATGAACCAATATTCTTAAAAAGACATGGTTTAAATTTAATTGATGATATTAGAACACTTATCAGCTTATTAAATTTATATAGAAGGCAAAAGCTTGAATTAATTTTAGCTCATGGTATTAAATTGGTGATATGGGGAGGTATTTCAGCAAGGATAAGCAAAACCCCATTTTTTGCTTTAATTACAGGGCTCGGCTTTGCTTTTCAAGGCACATCCTTTAAAAGGAAACTTCTAACAAAATTAGTTTCTTTTTTATATAGGATCGCATTAAAAAACTCTAAAGCTGTTATTTTTCAAAATAAAGACAATAGAGATCTTTTTATTGAAAAAGGTATTGTACCCCTATCTAAGACTCATATTGTTAATGGATCAGGCGTGGATATAAAAAAATATTTTTTTACTGAATTACTTGATACTCAAGTGAGATTCTTATTAGTTTCTCGTTTGCTAGGCGAGAAAGGCTTAAGAGAATATGCAGCTGCTGCAAAAATCGTAAAAGATAAATATCCCGATGTTAGATTTGATATTGTAGGGGCAGAAGATGCATCATTAGATGCAATTTCATTAGAGGAAGTTAGCAGTTGGTCGGATTATGTTATTTACAATGGTTCTACTCATGATGTACGGCCATACATTAAGAAATGTCATGTTTATGTATTACCTTCATACCATGAAGGTCTACCACGAAGCACTTTAGAAGCTATGTCTATGGGCCGTCCAATACTTACCACTGATGCAGTTGGGTGCAAAGAAACAGTAGAAGAGGGCGTTAATGGTTTTATGGTTCCAATCGGGTCTTCAAAAAAATTAGCTGAGAAAATGATTTGGTTTATTGATAATAAGGACAAAATTCAAAGCATGGGACAACAAAGTAGAATTATTATTGAAAATAAATTTGATGTACGAAAAGTCAATGAAGAGATGATAAGGATTCTAGGAATCTAGTAAAAAATTTCTTTAATGTTGATGAGATTTAGTCTCCAGTTTATTATGTATATTATTAACAATCATTAGATAAAAAATGAATATTGAACATTATTGGCATGATATAGATTCTAGACTTGAGCAACTGCTTGAAAAAGGTTTCGTAAAATTACCATCCCTAAGCATATTTGACCTTGATTTTCTAGCAAATAGTATTTCAGATGAGATGGGTTCATTAACATTTAAGGAATTGGGGTCTGCACATAAAAATTTTTTAGATAGTTTATCAGTTGATAAATATTTGAATCCAAAATTGATAAAGATTGCTCAAGATGTTTTCAACTTCAAAGGCGATATATCAAATCAATACCATGTTGCAAGAAAAGTTGAACCTGGAAATTCTAAAGAAATGTTTAGAGCTCATTTTGATTCACATCTTTTTACAATGGTTTTGCCAATTAAAATTCCTGAAATAACTGAAGAAGGAACAACAGGAGATCTTATTTACTTTCCGTATGCTAGAAAAGCTCCTAGCAATGAAATCAGCAACTTCATTGGAAAGGCTTATTATAAAAAGTATGCATCAAAAGAAGGAATGGAAAAATTTTCTTCACACTCTCAAAAAAAAGTAGATAATTTTAGAGATTATGAGCCATTGCTTTTTATTGGCAATACAACACTACATACTAATTACCCAGTTTCTTTGGGTTGCTCAAGTTACAGATTGACTTTGCTGGCTCATTTTTTTGATCCTTCTCCAAAGTATGGTGTTGGTGGCTTGCTGAGACTCATAAGAAATAGATAATTTTATGATCCAATTTGATAACTTAAGCCAAGAAGCCCCTTATTTAGTTTTTAAAGATAAATACAATCAATCACTTAAAGCTAACCAAAAAGCTATAGAAGCAATATGCATTTCATCTTATTCATCTAAAAAAAAAGAAGTCAATGGAAGGTACGTTAATCTTAAATTCGTGAATGGCAGGAAATTTATTTTTTTTTCTAATTACAAGTCTCCAAAATCACAAGAATTTACTCAACATAATCAAATTACGGCCTCGTTATATTGGAGCAAGACCGATACTCAGATCAGAATGAAAGCATATATTGAGCAAACCAGCTCAGAATTCAATAAAAACTACTTTGCTAAAAGGGATAAGAAAAAAAATGCCTTAGCAATTTCCTCTCATCAATCCAGCCCTATTACTTCTTATGAGGCTCTGCAGAAAAATTACGAACTTTCTCTTTTAGAAACCAATTTGACAGAGTGCCCAGAATATTGGGGTGGCTATTCATTTACACCTTACTACTTCGAATTTTGGGAGGGGCATGAGTCAAGACTTAATAAAAGAGAGACTTACGAATTAAATAAAGGTAAATGGATTCATGGTTTTCTGCAGGCATAAAACATTTGCGAAATTAATTAATTAGTATAAAATCCAAATTAAATTATGAATTATTTTATATCTCTTTTTTAAAATCATCTTGTTCCTAAGTAATTATTAAATGTTTTTCTATACAATTTATTCCTAACAGGTATTTCTCATAGCTATTTCAAGAAAACAAACAACTCCAATCAATCAAAAGATCAAGGCTAGCAAGGTTATGCTAATAGATAGTCAGGGAGAAAAACAAGGCATTGTTTCTATAGGGGATGCTCTAGATGCTGCGAACAACGTATCTTTAGATTTAGTGCAAGTATCTTCACCAGATGCAGACCCTGTTGTATGTAAAATTTTAGACTATGGAAAACATCTCTTTGATAAGAAAAAAAGCTCCTCATCTTCTAAGGTAAAAAGTAAAAGAAGTACCACAAAAGAGATCAAATTTAGACCCTCAACAGATGTGGGCGACTATAATATTAAATTAAAAAAGATTAAAAGCTTTATTCTTGACGGAGATAAGACTAAAATAAGCGTCCGATTTAGAGGAAGAGAAATACTTAATAGTGATATGGGACTTAGTTTATTAAATAGGTTGAGAGATGAGCTCCAAGAGGTAGCTCAAGTTGATCAAGAACCATCATTAGAAGGTAGGCAGCTACTAATGGTTCTGTCCCCACTAAAGAAAAGGTAATTAAAATAAGAAGAGCAATATGGGATATAAACTAAAAACACATTCAGGGGCTGCTAAAAGGTTTAAGAAGACAGGCTCGTCTGTAAAGAGTAAAAGTGCAAATAGAAATCATATCCTCACGAAGCAGTCTACTAAGAGAAAAAGACATAACAGAGGTCTAAATAAGTTAACAGGAGTTGTACTTAAAATGGCTTCAAAACTAATAAGAAGATAAATCATGCCAAGAACTACTAAGTCTGTTACAGCAAAAGCGAAACATAAAAAAGTATTAAGCGCAACGAAAGGACACTACGGTGCAAGAAGTAGGCTCTTTAGAACTGCCAAACAATCTAATATCAAGTCTTTACAATACGCATTTAGAGATAGAAAAAATAAGAAAAGATCATTTAGATCTCTTTGGATAGCAAGAATCAATGCAGGTTCACGCAATATAGGCGTAAGCTATTCAGTTTTAATTAATGCTATGAGTGATAAAAATATTATTTTAGATAGAAAGATACTTTCTGATTTAGCAATTAATGATGGTAAAGTCTTTGAAAAGGTCGTTAAAACCGCTACTAGCTAGTTTCATTGGTTAGATGTCAAAACCCCTAGATTCAGGCTCTCCTAACTTATCTAAAAATATTGGAGCCCATCACCCTATAAATAATATGAAGGATTCGATAATGAATCTTTTACTAACTTTTGGTTTTGAAATAATTGAAGGTCCTGAAATTGAAACTGAAAAATTCAATTTCGATATGCTTAACATAAAGAAATCACATCCTGCCAGGCAGATGCATGATACTTTTTATGTTGAAAAGCAGTCTAGAGTTCTTAGAACACATACCTCGCCCGTTCAAATTAGAGGAATGACTGAGAATGTTCCTCCTATGGCTTTTATTTCTGGAGGAAAGGTATTTCGCAAAGATGATGACGCAACACATTTACCTATGTTCCATCAAGTAGAAGGTATTTATGTTGACAAGGATGTAAGCTTCTCACATCTTAAAGATTTAATTTTCAACATAGTTCATTCTTTATTTGGAAAAGAGGTAAAACTCAGATTCAGGCCCTCTTATTTCCCATTTACAGAACCTTCAGCTGAAGTTGATATTCTGTCAAATGATGGAAAGTGGCTAGAAATACTAGGATGTGGAATCGTAAATCCAATAGTTTTAGATAACTGCGGTATCGACTCCTTAGAATATAAAGGACTTGCATTTGGTTTGGGTGTTGAGAGAATAGCAATGCTAAAACATGGCGTTAATGATATTAGAGAATTTTATAAATCAAATTTAGACTTTCTAAGTCAATTCAAATGAAAATAGCTTACAAACATTTATTGCCTTTTATAAAAAATAGCCCTTCAATTGAAGAGCTTTCCAATAAATTATTTCAGCTGGGCCATGAGCATGAGATTGAAAATGAAATTTTTAATATGGAATTTACACCCAATAGAGGTGATTGCCTTTCACTTATTGGTTTATCAAGAGATTTAAATATCTTTTATGATAAAGAAAATTATTTGAACTTTTACAATTATCCCATTAATGATCTCGATATTGACTTTATAAATTATTCCGAAGAAACCTGTCCTTACATTTCTTTCATGAAAATAGAAATTGATCATCATGTAAATAACTATAAAGATTACTTAGAAAAATATTTCTCTGATTTGAATATTACTAAAAAAAATTTTTTTACAGATATTTCAAACTACGTTTCTTATGAATTGGGCCAGCCAACGCATTGCTACGATGAATCTCTTATGCATGGAAAAATATCCTTCAAAGAAATTGATTCTGAAATAAGCTTTGAAACACTTCTCGAAAAAAAAATTACATTAAAAGGTACTAATTCTGTTTTTCTCTTAAATGATGAGGTTATTAACTTAGCAGGTGTTGTGGGTGGAAAAAGTACTAGCTGCTCACAAAGCACAAGAACAGTAATTATTGAATGCGCATACTTTAATCCAGAAAAAATTATTGGTAAAACAGTTCATTATGATTTGAGATCTGAGGCAGCTCATAAGTTTGAACGAGGTGTTGATCCCATGAATCAAGAGAATGTTCTTAGAAGGTTTGCTCAAATAGTTTCAGAGCACACAAATATTAAGAATATTGAACTCATCTCTATAAATCATAAAAAATATGAACAGCACCTAATAAAAAACGATGTTAACAAAGTGAATCAAATACTTGGAACAAATATTTCCTGCGAAGAAATGTCTGTAATGCTTTCAAAACTTGGATTTATTTATGGAGAAAATATAAAAGTTCCGTCATATAGAAGCGATGTAAGAAATTTAAATGATATTGCAGAAGAGATTGCAAGAAGTATCGGTTATGACGAACTTCCTGTAAAAAAAATGCATATAACTAATAAAAATAAAAATAAAAATAAAAACAACATTATTGAAGCAAGATTAAAATCTTTATTAATAGATAATGGCTTTTATGAGGTTATTAATTCGCCTTTCGTCTCTGATGATAAAGAAATTAATATCAGAGTTGATAACCCATTAGACTCAAATAGAGAATTTCTAAGAAACAATATTACAGACTCTCTTATTGAAAATCTTTTATATAATGAAAGAAGGCAGCAAGATACTATAAAAATCTTTGAAATTTCAGATTTATATCATTTTAACAAGAAGCTTAATAAAAAAAGGAAAATTGGCATACTGTGTTCAGGAAGGATGGGAGACAATCACGAAGAATTCTCTAAGAAAATCGATGAGAAATATTTAATAAGAATCTTAAAAGACTTCATAAATTTAGAAAAACTTTCATTCAAAAATTTTTTAAGAGAAGATTTAAATTCAAAATCAACAAATTCAATTGTTTCTTTGGAACTGGAAATATCAGACTTTAATGATGATGTTGCTAAGTATAAATCTATATATGATTTTCCAGAACATTTTGTGCAGTATAAACCCATCTCTCAATTTCCATCTACTTATAGAGATATATCTTATGCAGTTTCAAACCATACAAAAAGTAAAGACCTACAAAGCCTGATCTCGGACTTCAAATCTGATTATTTAAAAAAAGTATTTATATTTGATTATTTTGAAAACAGAAAGCTAGATATTATAAAAATCGGATATAGATTTATATTTCAAGCAAATGATAGAACATTAACAGACTCAGAGGTAAATGTTATAATAGACAGTATTATCAATTTATCCAATGAAATAGATGGAATTGAAATACCGGGCTTGAATTAAATGAATATCACAAAAAGACATATAGGTAAATTGGTATCAGCTAAATTAGACTTTTCCTCTATAAATGGAGAAACTTTTGTAAATTCTTTTATTAAAACTATAAAAAAAAACTTAATTGAACAAAAAAAAGTAAAACTATCTGGATTTGGAACCTTTGCTTTTAAAGAAACACCTCAACGAATTGGAAGGAACCCAAAGACTAAAGAATCCTTTATAATAAGTTATAGAAACAAAGTAAAATTAACAATATCAAATAAACTTAGAGGACATCTAAATTGAAAAAACAGCCTATATCAAATATTCTCTTATATTCTATTTTCATTTTCTCGATAGGTATTTCTTCTCAAGAGTTCGATTCCTCATACCTTGAAAGTCTTCCTGATAGCGTCAAAAATGATGTTTTGGATGAAATAAAAGGCAAAAAAGATAAAGAATCTGATATTTACAGAAGATCATCAACAATGACAAAGAAAAGAAACACTGATGATTTAATAGATGAGGAGGCTGATATTGAGTACCAAGATTATCTAAATTATATCGCCGAACAAAAAAGACTCAAAAATAAGAATATTGGAAGATTTGGACTAAATATTTTTGATGCAATGCAGTCCTCTTTCATGCCAATAAATGAACCAAATATAGATAGTTCTTATGTATTAGATTATGGAGATTCAATTGAGCTTCAATTAATAGGCCAAGAATCTGAACGTTCAATAGTCGAGATAAAGAGAGATGGTTCTATTGGGCTAGAAAATATTGGTAAATTATTTATAGCTGGCCTTAGTCTAATGGATGCTGCGAATCTTATCAGCGCTAGAATTAAGGAGACTTATATAGGAACTGAAGTTTTTGTTTCATTAATTGGTTTAAGGGATATCCAGATTTTAGTTGCTGGTAATGCATACAATCCAGGAATTTATACGGTAAGTGGAAACTCTAATGCACTTCATGTCCTATCTATGGCTGGAGGAATAGATATAAATGGTAGTTATAGAAATATATCAGTTATAAGAAATGGAAAAATTATTGATAATATAGATTTATATGATGTTTTCATCAATGGTAAATCAAATTATGGAAGAAGACTAAGGTCTGGTGATAGTATATTGATAGAGCAATCAGAAAAGTTAGTAAAAATAGAAGGAGGTATTAATAGACCTTTTATATATGAACTAAAAGAAGGTGAATCTTTTGAAAACTTAATTGCCTTTGCTAACGGTTATAATAGTAATGCAGACTTGGATTATATTAAGTTAGAGACATATGATAACGGCGAAGTTATTAGTTCTGATATTAATATAAATGATTTAGCAATAATTACTCCTAAATCAGGAGACTCAATTTTTGTAGGAGAACATAAATATATTAAAGTTCATATATCTGGATCGATTAAATCTCCAGGATCTTATACATTGAGCAATAAAGATAAGCTATCTAACCTCATCTCTCGTGCAGGTGGGTATCTGCCTAATGCCTATCCATTTGCCTCAATACTGAATAATAAGAGAACAAAAGATATGAATAGGTTTGCTAATGAACAGGTCTATCAAAGCTTAATAAAGTTTCTTGCTTCGCCGCAGTTACAAGCAAATGCTGGTCAAGGTATGGATTTCCAATCATTAGGATTTATGCTAACAGAATTAAAAAAGAGCCCAATTTCTGGCAGAATGATGGCTGAATTTGACATGGATGTTATCGATAGTAATCCGTTGAAAGACTCATCCCTTGAAGATGGTGACGAAATAGTAATCCCATCATTAACCCAACAAGTTTACGTTTATGGTGAAGTAAATTCACCTGGTACCATAAGATATGAACAGGGAAAGGACTTCGAATACTACATTAAAAGCAAGGGTGGTCTTAATGACTATGCTAATGGCAAACAATTATTTGTAGTTCATCCAAACGGTCAAACATATGCTTTAAGAACTGGTTCTTTATTTGGGTTCAACAGATTGTCAGAAAATATACTTATTTATCCAGGTTCAGTTATATATGTTCCAAGAGATATAAGTATTAATAGTACTCAAATAGCTTCAATATGGGCACCGATTCTAAGTGGCCTAGCCGTAACTTTAACCTCATTGTCAGTTCTCAAAGATTAAAAATTTCATGAGATTTTTTTTTTAATTTTTTTCTTTAATATATATGTATCAGCTGATTATTTAGACTATATCTATAAAAATAGATCATACTCCATCAATTCTTTTGGACAAACAGGATTAATTCAAATCCCTTCTGCCGAATCTCGTCCAGAAGGTTCGGTTCATTTAACTTTAAATAGAAATGATATTTGGAAGTTAGGAACTTTAACTGTAGCTCCTTTCGATTGGCTTGAAGCTAGTTATTTTTACTATAGGCCTAGTGACCTGATTTGGACTGATGGAGATGGCATCGCTGGACATGACCTAGACAAAGGTTTCAATGTAAAAGCTTCATACAATCCTAAAAAATTTAACCTACCAAGTCTTGCTATTGGAATAGATGATATAGCGGGAACAGGTTATTTTAGAAGAGAGTATGTTGTTTCAACTTTTGACCTTGAACATTTTAAATTTACTCTTGGCATGGGATGGGGTAAGTATAATAAGGGTAATGGTTTCAAGAATCCTCTTTCTTTAATAGGTAATAGATTTGAAACAAGACAGTCAAGCTCTTCTGGTCAGGGTGGAACACTTGCAGTTGATGCATGGTTTTCAGGTGATGCTTCGTTATTTGGTGGCATTGAGTGGTTTATACCTAAAGCTAAAGGACTTAGGTTAAAAATAGAAAATAATGCATTTAATTATTTGGATCTTTCCTCTGGATTTCGACCTGATGCTTCTTTTAATAAAAGAAAAGCTAATTCAGAATTAAATTTTGGTTTTAGCATGCCAATAAGCGATTATGGTTTCTTTGATATATCTTTTATCAAAGGAAATACTATCAATCTAACATACTCATTTGGAGCATCATTTAATGATAGTCTAGTAAAAAAAGATAGAATTAGACCAAAAATTATCAATAAACAGCCCACAAATACAAAAGATAATGATGGTTTTTATAGAAACTTATTACTAAATCTAAATAATAATAACCTTCTTCTTCAGACAGCAAGTCTGAGAGATAAAGAGTTAGATATAGCTATTTCTAGTGTTAATTATGAAAATCATATAAGGTCAAGTTCATATGCTGGTCATATCGCCTCTAAAACAGCTTCGTATTATGACATAGGACTAAATAAGATAAATGTTAGCAATATTACTTTAGGGTTTGAGACGAATGAAATTAGCTATTTCAATAAAGATTTAGAAAATCTAGAAAGTACAAAACCAATTGAGTTAGTTATAAATAGAACAGAACTCAAATCCGGTGATGGTAACAAGTATTTAAGTAATGAATTTAAGCCTAGAGTATCCTTTCCTGTTATATTTCAAACTTTGCAACCAAACCTCGTCAGTCATATTGGCGCACCACAAAGATGGCTTTTCAGAGGCATAGTTTTACAGCACTTAAGTGAAATTCAATTCAACAGAAGCCTTACTTTATCTTCTGATATAAAGTGGAGTCTTCAAGATAACTTTAAAAGAACAATAACTGGTCCAGGATCTCCTTTCTTGCCTCATGTCAGAACCGACTTAGTCGAGTATCTTGTACAAAGTGATAAATATATAACTAGAATGCAACTAGACTACATATGGTCACCGAAGAAAGATTTTTATGCCAAGATCAGCGGTGGTATTTTCGAAATGATGCATGGTGGCATTGGTGCAGAGGTCCTCTATAAACCATTTAACTCAAAATTTATGATCGGAGCTGAGATTTATAGAACTAAAAAAAGAGGCTTTAATCAAATGTTTAATTTTCAAGAGTATGAAACAGAAATAGGACATTTAAACTTAAATTATAATTTTGATAAGATAGGAATAGTTGCTAATCTTAGTTTTGGAAAATATCTTGCAAAAGATAAAGGATATACATTAGATTTATCAAGAAGAGCTAAATCTGGATTTGAAGCTGGAATATTTTTTACTCGAACTAATATTTCCGCAGCAGAGTTTGGAGAAGGAAGTTTTGACAAAGGCTTTTACTTTAAAATTCCTTATAGCTTATTTTCTAGGAATTATTCAAAAGATAAAATAAACTTTAAGCTTAGGCCTCTAACAAGAGATGGCGGGGCAAAGCTCGATCATGATAAAAGATTAATAGATTTAATGAATAACTCATCATTTATTGATATTAACGGAGGCTGGAATGGGTTCTTGGATTAAAATATGTCTAATATCTTTTGTGTTGGTTGGATGTAAATCTACAAATGAAAACCTTTTTTCTGAACATAAGCCCTTTAAAATAACCCAAGAAATTAAATTTAGTCCTTATGCCATGCAGACTATCAGTATTAACAATGAGAATGAGCAATTATTTTTTCTTAATTCTGTAAGTAATACCTCTTTTAAATGGTCGAATTCCGATAAAGTTAAAATATATACTATTAATGGAAAAATAGTTAAAACGTTTGGTTTTGATAATGATTTTGAAATCAAATTTTATGAGGGATTTAAGAATATGAAATCAAGCGAAGGACTTATTAAATTTAATAACCCAGAGTCTGGCTTTATGCAGATATTTTTTTCCTACGAACTTATTAAAGACGGAAGCATGAAAAAAATTATTGATAACTCTGATTTTCAATACACTTTAATTAAAGAATCTTTTAATGTTCCCTTAATAAAGTGGAGCGGTGCGAATTACTATTGGGTCGATAAGGAAATGGATATTTGGCAATCTAAGCAGATCATCAATCCTTTCAATTCCAAGATAAGATTAAAAGTCTTAAAAAAATATAGCGACTAAAGCCGCTATATTTTTTACCTATAAGCTAAATTCTTAAGTACCAGTACCTGTTCCAGAAGTTGTACCTGTAGTAGTAGTAGCTGTCGTAGTAGTCGTAGCTGTCTCTGTAGCGGTAGCTGTATCAGTAGCTGTATCAGTTCCTGTTGTAGTAGCAGTGGCAGTTGTAGTTCCTGTTGTTGTAGCAGTAGCTGTATCAGTTCCTGTTGTAGTAGCAGTGGCAGTTGTAGTTCCTGTTGTAGTAGCAGTGGCAGTTGTAGTTCCTGTTGTTGTAGCAGTGGCTGTAGTAGTTCCTGTTGTTGTAGCTGTAGAAGGAGTCGGTGCAGGAGTTGGTGCAGGAGTCGGTGCAGGAGTCG
>MDSY01033021.1_pt1 | contig 31320 bp, 24 predicted proteins | sample 811131 | NCBI WGS metagenome assembly MDSY01 (sample SAMN05326643, study PRJNA326480) | marine metagenome | isolation source: seawater | place: Atlantic Ocean: South West | collected 2010 | reverse complement strand
CTTCGGGTAACAGCGCAAAGCGCGCGGTTGGGTCTGAAGCGCACGCCGCGTCCAGCCTCGCGAACGCGATCCTGGTGCGGTCAAGCGCAGAGGGTTCAGACGAGGCGCCGTCCAAGCCGGCGTGCTCGGGAGCGCCGGGAGGAGGCGGCGGCGGCGCGCCGCCCGGAGCGCCGGGCGGCGGAGGCGGCTGGCCAGGGTACACTCCCGGTGGCGGGGGCGGCGGCCCCGCGCCAAAGGCGCGCTGCCCTCCGTACGAACCCGCGGGCGGCACCCCAGGCGGCGGCGGCGGAGGCGCTCTTGGTACATTTGCGAAGTCGTCGTAGATGCGCTGCGGACCGGGGGCGAGGTGCCCCAGCCGTGGGCGAAGACTCTCGGGCAAAGCCCCCGGGAACCTCCCCTGCAGGTAGTTGGGGTCGAAAAACGGCTGCCCCCCCGGGCCGTGCTTCTCTTTGTGTTCCCTTCGTGCCGCGGCGGCGGGCGCGAGTTGTTCGTCGATTTCCCGAACTGCGCGCTCCGTAGCCGCCTGTTCGATCAGCGAACAACCGAGCTCCAAGTTATCCGCAGTGGCCGATTGCACCGCTTGCGCCAGCGCCTGCGCGGCGACGTCGTTCCCCTGGGGCACCACGCCGGCCTGCTGCAGCAGCGCGCGGAGTTGCGAAGCGACTGATGCTTTAAGGGGCTCTCTGCACGTGGTGAGCGCCAGGCTCCCCGCTAGCGAGCTGACCATGAGGTGCGCGGCTTTCCGTAAGCGAGCCGCGTCGGGTTCCACCGCGAAATCCTTCAAAACCAACTCGCGCGCGGTCATACACGCGATCGTGGCGCTGCGTTCGACGACTGGTGATACGATTTCCCGCACGCCGGCGGTGAGCGCCACCGGGAGCAACCGGGCTAACGCCACCCTGGTAGCCTCCGGCAAGTTCGGTGCCGGCGCGATCTTGATGTGCTGCTGCAGCCCAGTCGTGTCGCTCCCGTCTCCAGCCAGCGCGTTCAGATTCTGCTGCACCTGCGCGTACTGCGCGTCTCGCGCGTTCGGCCCCGGCGATCCCATCGCGCCACCGCCCGGCTCGTACGGCGTGCCGATCGTCGACATGTTGCCCATGCTGCCCCCTTGCTGCATAGCTCCACTCATGACGTTTTTGTCCGGCACGAAGTCGGGGTTGTTCTGCCGGTCGCGTTGGCGCAGGTGCAGCAGATAGCTCAATTTCTGTTCCTTAATGTCCACCTCCAAGTGCTTGAACAGTCTTTCCATTTCAAACTTCAAGTTGAGTTTCAAATCGCGCTCGTTGTAGATTTCCTTCAACAAGCCGAGCACCGCATTCGTCCACGGGTTGGGGGATTTGAAGATGATCGAATCCTTGGCGGGCTCCAGCACCTTGGCCACGAACGGGATCACGGCGATCATGTGGCCGGTTTGGTACGACTCAAGGACTAATGCTTTGACGTCTAAATCGATCATCAGCACGGGCTGGTTGCGACTGATTGTCAAGTTTCCGAGCCACGAGCCTAGATTCTTCAACAAACTGCGTTCGCCAGAGTTGGTTTTAACCTTGTTACTCGACAGCAAAGCCTTGATGTTGGAGTAGGAAGCATCCAGCACCAACCGGAACAGGGTCTCATCGCCAATAGCATCCAACAGCGCCAAGTACAAGGTGTGAAAGTTGGGCTCGATGGACGCGCGTTTCACCACCAAGTACACCGCGAACCACCCGTAGTGGGACGGATCAATTCTCGACTTCACCTCGTTCGCCTTGTCCGCCATGTTCTGCAGACTCAAGTTGTTCACCACGAAGTGCACCTTGTCCACAGTGTCTGGGTCGGGGACGTTGATGTTCTGGTTGGAACCCGCGGCTAAAAGCGTCTCGAGGTTCAACGATGTCGCGAACCCGCTCGCCCCAGATTTGACCGCCGCTTCCGGACCCAAGTTTGCCGCGCTGTTTGAGCTTACCAACATCCCACCAGGCGCGCTGCCTTGCGAAAGCAAACCGCTGCCGCCCGCGCTTTTCATCGCGGGCATGGAGTTGGCGTGGTGCAGGCCGCCCTCCGCGGTTGGCGCGCCGGGCGGCGCAGGGGGTCGCGGCGCGCGGGGGGGGGGCGCGGGCGCGCCCGACCCCGCGACGTCGCCGCCCAACGTCATCCCCGCGACGCCGGCGGCGAGGACACTTTCGGGGCCGTTCGTGATGCTCGGTTCGTCCCTGCCCAATCGGGCGGCACCTCGTTTGTCCGCGGCCGCGCCGAGAAGCGCAGCAAGATCAGGGTGCGCCTGCGGCAAGTGAGGCACGGCGGCGAGGTGCTGGCAGTACTGCGGCCACTCCTGCAACCTTCCTTTGAACTGCTCCAGCGCCTCGGAGCCGAACGCGAACATTTTACTGCCGAAGGGTTTGCGCACCGCGTCTAACACGCAGCGCAGCGCGACGCCCAGGGTGACGCTCGCCACGAGCTGGTGGTCGATTAAACGGCCGAACAACACCGCGGTAACCCGCAGCTCCTTCTCCGGGTACTTGGGGAAAAAACGGTACTCGTCGAATAGGTTGTGCACCATGCACCCGAACACATCCCTTTCGCGTGCGTTTTGCGACGACCGAAACGTCGTCAGCATGCTCACCGTCTGCTCCAGCGTTCTTTGACCGCTGTACAGACGCTGGAAGTTCGAGTTCGCCTCGGCTTCCACGTCCGCGGGAAAGTTTCCGCCCTGGCCTGCAGTTTCGCTGTTCGCGCCGCCGCCGCCTGGCGTGACCACGCCGGGCGCGCCGCCGGCGCTCGCCGCGACAGCCGCCAAAGTAGGGTGCACGCGCGCCGCCGCCGCCGCGACGCCCTGCAGCTCCTGCCTCAGGTCGGGAGGCAAGCCCCCCGCCCCAGCTTGGAGCACCTTGAAGAAGATAGCCATCGTCTCCACGACGAGTTTGGGTGCGCCTGGGGTTACACTCGCTTCGTCGCCAGTGGCCCTGGCGCGCAGGAACCGCAGACACGCAGCGGCGAACGGCGCGCCGCTCGCCGCCGCGCGTTCCTGCAACCACTTCTCCAGGTTGAGGTACTCCCTTCTCGCCGCAAGCGCAGCGAGCTCCACGGCGAGGGCGTGCGGCGCCCTCGCGAGCGCGGGTGACAGCGCCTTCAGGTCCTGGCACACGTCCAGCATCCGGGGCACCGAAGCGCCGCCTTCGCGGTCGTGCGTCGCCGCCATCGCTCTTGCGACGCAGTCCTGCCCCGCCGGCCCTGATTGCCACACCCGGTACAACACCTGCGCGGCGTTGCTTTGCCCTCCGTTGGATGAGAGGTACGGCGGCAGGCCGAGCTGTGTGAGGAAATCCACGAGCACGCCGTTCGATGAAGCGGGTTCGCCGCCGAACGGCGAATCCAGCGCCATCGCCGTCGCCGCACCCAACGTCGTCACTTCATGGCAATTGTTTATGCCGTGCTCGAACGCATCCAAGACCCTGGCGGGCTCCACCCTACCGCTGTGCGCGATCGCATCCAACGTGTTGTACAGATCAAGTGAGAGCCAGCACTGGTTGGGCGTGGGATGGTCCGCGACGGGCATCGCGGCGACCGCGTTTTGCCACGGGAACAGCTCCGGTTGCACGGTCATGGCGTGCGTGAGAAACGTGAGCTGCGTGGCCGGGTAGTACAGCCACGCCTTGCCGGAGCACACCGTGCGTACTGGGAACGGTTCGTTTGAGAGTCGGGCCCACATTCGGAGAATCGAGCCGCACGCCGTGGCATCGGCGTTTGCGACGCCAAACGCGCCCTCTTGGTCGATGTGAGCGAGGACGTTGACCCACGTGGCGTTCGGGCACTGTTCACGTAACGCATCCGCAGCATTGTCATAGTTCCAGGTCGTCTGCCCAGGCGTGGGTGTTTCTAACCCGACCGCGGCGGCGAACGCGCTCAGCGCGGCGCTCGTCGCCTTGACGTCAATCGTGTCACGCGTCGCCGCTAACACGGTGATGACTTTGCAAAGCTCCCTGTCGTCCATCGGCGGCATCAACCCGATCACGCTTTTGAAGTACTCCTTGCTAACCGTGCACCCATACCCCAGCTCCTTGATCACCTCGGAGGGCGACGCGGAGCCGGAAAGGCGGGACACGATGTCGCTCATTGTGTACTTCTTTTGTGTTTTGAGTTCTATGCAATAATTCAGCCCTCCAGTCAATAGCTACTACCCCTCCAGTAGCCCCTACCCCGGTCGAGATCTCGCCTGCCCTTGAGACAACCGCTGCCGGGAACAGCGGGGTCCTTAAGGAGCACGGCGCGTAGCGAAACGGGAGCCTTCGCGCTGTTCCACTCCTTGGTCTGTTCTGATCACGCGTTCAAGAGGGGCTTTTGAAGTCAGATCGTGTTGATTTTGTGAGAAGCGATTGGATTGGCGCGGCGTGAGACGCGTCGCGCGAAGCCGTGGGGTAGGGTTTAGAGCCCTAACACGTCCATCGCGGAAGTTTCTACGGTCGAGTCGTCGAGTTTAAAAAGCAAAACGGACACGCGACGGGTGATGCAGTCGCGAAATCGCTACGCACCGCTTCGCGATCGTCGAGTTGGCGCCTGTCTAAAACCCTGGTGATGCTCGGGCACGGCGCCTCGCCCTTTCGCCCTTTCGTCGGTCCTACCGCCAGAGACACGCTTCCACGACTCAAGCGAAGGTGATCGCACGCTCGTTCAAGCCACGCCGTCCACCAACGCGCGCGCTCTAAGGTATGCCCCTCCAGGGCGCGGAGGCATTTTTCTTGACTGCATTGCAAGGCAAGCCGCGAAGGGCGGGAAGCGAACTCGAGAGCACAACTGAAAGGTCAAAATCTCGTTTTCAGTTTCACTTTCACTTCTCCTTCGATGAAACTTGTTGCTTCCGATGAAACTAAGGGTCAAGGAGGTCGTTTCGGGAGCTCCCAGATTCCGAGGAGAAAGCCACGATCGCATCATCGCGTTATTTGGCGCCAACTCTGTCGTTGCTTTTCTGTCGCGTCTGTCGAGAAAAAGAAGAGCTTCGAAGGCCTTTTACATTTTCCTCAGACTCACATTGCATTTGCCAAAATTCAAAATTCGTCTCTTCGTCGTTCCCAATGTTTTTGTCTTTTTGGCCAGCTCGTGCGTAGCTTTTTCCGCACGCGCGTGTCCGACTTCGCAACACTCCGGCGTGCGCGACCAGCTTCGTGTGCGACCTACCACTCACCCTCTCCCGACGCACGACGTCGTGCGGTGTAATGTCCGGACCCGTATCGTTCCACCTTCCCGTGGACGCCTCGCTTCACAGCTTCAACTCCCTGGACTACGGGTTCAGCGCCAAAGAATCTTCCTTCGTGGGTTCCGACGCGACGTGCGGCGCGGGTGCCAGGGCGTTCTCGCAGTACCTCAACTTCGAGCAGCCCATGCGGACCAGCGTATCGTGGGTTGGCACGCCTGGTATGCTGGCTGTGCCTGCGCCGTCTGAGGCGGGCGTCGTAAGAGAGCGCGACGCCCCGGCGAACCGCGACCGCCCCCTCTGGGAGGAACAACAGCTGGGCGTCGAGACAAGGGACGCTCATGGACGAACCGGCGTCGCGGAAGACGTGTCGACGTCACAAACGTTCCAAGAGGTACGTGTTTACCCTTTCATAACCCTTACTACCCACCTATCGCCCTCGATATCACAATTCTACGTCCACTCCACCCCTCGCGCCTCGTTCTCCGGCGACAAGCATCTGACGCGTCTCTTCGTTTTCCTCGCTTCTTGCCAAACAATCGCGCGACACCGCAGGCTTTCCCTCCCCCGAACTTTGGCGACATGGACGCGGAACACCAAGCGGACGCGCTGCTGGGCAAGGTACGAATGTTCTCAACACGCACAACCCCACGATCTTCCCACGAAACACTCCTACTCCCACTCGCCCAACCCACAACTTCGCCTCGTTTCGGAAGCCACGAACACGTCACTTCGTCTCTCGATGTTGTCGAACGCCTCTGACAACCTTTTTCCCACGACCCTTGGTCACTCCCCCATCTCCTGTACATCACAGGGACCGCTGCGAACCCTGTCCGCGCGCACGTTCGAAGCCCTGCTCGATGAATCCAACGTCAAGGAGAACGAGGTACGTGTTGAGAAGGACATCCTAGCCACCCGACCCCCCGTCGCCTCATCCAACATTTCAACCTGTTCGTCGTAGTTTACGATCCTAGGCACCCCCGTAGACGCATTGCACCCAAACCGCGAAACACACGTGGCGCATTTCTCGAACACTTTTTGAGAAGGATTTTTCTTTCCTTTTTGTGTCTCTACCTACTCCTGCCATCACACTAACCTTCCCTTCCCTGCCCCCCCCACCTCACAGGAATGGACCGCGCTTCAGAACCTACCGTCCCTCCCCCGGGACATGTCCGCGGTTAACTTCGAGGAGAGCTTGGGGATGGAAGGGTTAGCGCCGAGCGCGCCGACGCCAAGCCGGCCCGTGCGGGCGTACCCGCGGGACTTTGACTTTGAGACGAAGGGTGATGGGGGTGTGTCAGGATGTGAAGGAGTCATCGCAGAGTCATCGCAGTTGCCCTCGCAATGCTTAGCAGTCGACGCGGACGGACACACGGACTATCTGGACATGGACCAAGCGTCCATTGACGAGGTGAAGCGGCGCGCAGCGGCGGCGCGGGCGTTGGCGGAAGAGGCGCGCAGAGTCGCGACAAAAGCCACCGCCACGGCGACGTCGCTCACGATCCGCGCCAAGGAGATGCTCGACGTGGCGTCCGGTTCCAAGCCTAACCGGGGTGGCAAGACACGTAACGGTGGCAAGTTTGCCAAAAAGCCCTCTACCCACAAAACCCCCTCGTCCAAGACTTCCAGCGACAGCGGCGTGCGCACGCCGACGCGGTCGGAGCGCGGGGGGTTGGACGCCCACGCCGACGCGCACAACGTGAGCTCGCCGGTTGCGAGCGTGTCGCGCTCACACAAGCGCGAAAGGCACACCTCCTCCCGACCTGGCCTGCGGAACAGCGACAGCACGGACATGGAGGACAGCGACGCGACGTACGACGCACACGGGGGGGTCCCCGATACGCGAACGGGCGACAAATCCAGGGACTCGAGGGCGGGGAAAAGGAACCGCGTTTCGGCGCCGGCCTCGGGGCCGTACGCCCCGAAAGCCACAGATTCGATTCTCACCGCGGACGGCCAGAAGATCCGACGCGGGTGCCTGAACTGCGGGTGCCAGAAAACCCCGCAGTGGCGCATGGGACCGACCGGACCCAAAACGCTGTGCAACGCGTGCGGCGTGCGGTTCCGCAAAGGCATGCCGATGGTGGAATGATTTGATGATTTGTACACTGAAATAACGAGGAACGAGGAGGACTACGCGAGACGAACAATAACAAGAATAGAAAGATTAGTGTTTGACTGTTGTGCATACTGAGAATGAATTTGTGAAAGTTACCTGGTATCTATAGACTACTCTCTGTCTTCCGACACACGCATCAATCAATCATCGTCGCAGAATTCTTTCTTCTCGATCTTGTCTTTTTTTCTTTTTTCTTTCTTCTCTTTCTTCATCTCATTGTACGTCCCGTTCGCCTTCTTCTTCTCTTCCTTCTCCCGGTCCTTCCGCTCTTTCTTGTCCATTTTGTACTGCATCTTTTCCTTTTCTTTTTCTTCTAACACTCGCTCGATGGTGTCCACGATGGTTTGCGTTTGCGATTCGATTTCGATGTTCACCGTGCTCCCAACCTTTTTTTCAGAAAACACGGTTTGCCGAATGGTTTCGGGGATGAGCCACACGTTGAACTTTCCGTTGGAGGTTTCACCGACGGTTAACGAGCACCCGTCCACCGCGACGAAGCCTTTCGGGAGAATGTACTTGCTCCACTGGTCGTCAATTTCAAAGACTACTCGGCGATTATTCTCTGTGTCTTCCTGCTCGACGATTGTGGCTTTGGCATGTACATGGCCCGAAACCGTGTGCCCGCCGATCTCATCGCCAACCTTCGCTGACCGCTCATAATTCACAAAACTCCCAGGCACCAGCTCACCCAAGTTCGTCGCCCTTAACGTCTCCACGATCAAGTCGAAACTCGCGCAATCACCTTCAAATTCAACCACGGTCAAGCACGTGCCGTTGCACGCGACGGATGCGCCGATGAGAATGCCGTCTAATGTTTTGGCAGGGAACTTGAGCTTCAACCGCGCGAAGTCACCCACGTTGTCGAAGGAAACAACCTCCGCGGTGCCCTGCACCAGGCCGGTGAACAAGGCGATTGGGGTGGCGAGCTGTGCGTTTCGGTGCCTTACGGGAAGGCGTGCGACGCGGGACTCTGGAGTCGACGAGGGAGGGAAGGGAGGGTCAGGGAATGATGCGCGAGAAATGCGGAAACCATTGGTCGACGGGCGCAGCTCTTGACGCGGTGTGACACTAAACTAAAGAAACCGCAAAGGAAGTCGCGCGCACCGACTCGAGTGCCTCGGCACGTGTGTTTGAACCCGCCCACACGGGCGGGGGGTTTCGCAGATATAACGGCGAGCGACATGAGGATGTGCCCGGATAAGAATGACGCGGTTTCGTTGGAAATGGGAATTTTGGCGAAAGGAAAAGCAAAAAGAATCGATCGAGTAGAGTTGGAAGCGCACGCGTACGTTCCTATGAATGCATCAGATGACAATACTAAGACGAAATGAAACGCTATGAAATTGTATATAGGGCGATACTGACGCTCCTTTTGTGTTCTGATGGCTTCTTGAAGTAAATCTTCACGTATGTATCAGTCAATCTGTCATTCAATATTAAAAATAAAATTCGTTACGCTTTCCCGCTGGCGTTGAGTTGTGATGCGCTTCCTGAGGCGGGGATCGCGGGGGGCGGTTTCGTCACCGCGTGACTGTAGTAGACCATCCCCACCACCGCTAGGGCGCACCCCAACACGTTCCGCCCCGTGATGGGCGCGGCGAATATCACCCAGCCGAAGAAAAACACCAAGCACGTTTTGACGTGTCCTATTACTTGGAAGGACACGGCGGAGAATCTGAAGTGTTTTTGGAAAGATGTCGTCAGTTTTTGTATGGGCAACAGTCAGGGGGTATACGTAACGCGGTATTCGTATCGAGATGGTGAGGAATTCCTGACATGACGTCGTGACACGCGAACCAAGTGGTACACGAACTACGCAGTACAAGGCGAGCAGGATTTTCAGGGGAAAAAAAGGAAAAAAAAAGTACCTTCCGATGCACAGGAAGGATGAGACGTTGACTAAAACCGCAAAGCCGCAGCTCACGACCAGCGCGAACGTCGCCGCTGTTGACCACTCGTAGTCGAACACCCACTTCCCGGTGATCAGCTCGTCTAGGGCAGGCCCGAAGAGCAACATGCTACCCGCCATGTACGGGCTTGTCTTGGCGAGCAAAAAGTTGCTCGTCACGTTGTGTTTTTTCTGCAGATGCGCGACTAAGATTTGCTGCGCCGACGTGGAGACGACGCCGACGATCGCGGCTACCGTGCCTGCGGGGTTCATTTCCAGGTCGCTAACCGTCGCCACGCCCACGCCCATTAAAACCACGACGATGGCTTGAATCACCCTCCGTGAAAACTTCTTCCCCATGAACACCAGCTCCAGCACGCACATCGTCGGGATCTGCGCCAGTTTGCACACCTGGTAGAATCCTATGGTGTTCAGCATGAGGGACATGTTCAGGCCGATGATTGAGGTTGCCGCCACTACGACGAACATGGCGATGTCGTTCGGGGGAATTCTCATCTTCTCGCCCTGCGGGTTCTTGTCATCCACCTTCCTGTTACCACCGGTGCACAGCCCGATGCCGGCGGTGCACATGAAGTGCAGCCCGCACAACGTAGTGGCGAACGAGAAACCGTACCCGCTCCCGCCCATCAGCTGCTTGTTCACCATCACGATCGCCACTGAAGTGAAGATGTTCAACATCCACGCGAACGCATCGACCATCTTCTTCGTCGCCGGGTTCTCGTCGTTGATGATGTCTTGAAGGCCCATCGTGGAGTGTTTGGTGCGCGTGAATCAGATGTCAGACGCGATCGAGCAAATCTCGGACGGACGTGAACACACGAGGTCACACACCAATCACCGACCGTGTCCAACCCGGAAAGACCGATACGCGGGTACTGCGAAGCGGCGTCGGCGAAGTCGCGCGCGCCTCAGAGTGGCCGTGGGGAGGAGGGCCCGCCTCTTGGGCCAAGCCAAGCAAGCAAGCCTTGCTCGTCAAGAAAAAGCAAACGGCCAAGTCAAACTCAACAGAGCGGCGACGAGAGGCTCGTTCGCGCTGAGGAAATCTCGTTTCCCGCGTCGGCGCGAAACGGCGCTTCAGCCGCCGCAGATTCGTATATAGGCCCGGTCGGCAAAACCTCCTCTCCCTCTCTACAAGTCGCCCCCGTGCGTCTTGGAACCCGCTCACTCCCCGCTCACTACCCCGTCTCCCTAAGGGCCACCCTATCGGTACGTGGAACGGTCGCCTGCCACGCGATCGCGAGATGAACAACGCGCGGCTCCGGTTTTTCACAACTCGACGCGACGCCTCAGATTGCACGTCGAGCCGACATTTGCGGGGTCTTGTGTCACCCCCACGCTTACGTACCTGACCAAACATCCCTCACCCCTTCCACAACAGGTGCCTTAGACCTTTAACAACTCTAACAACTCTCACAAGTTCCTTTCGGTGCGTCTTGGGAAGGACCCTATGGTGGGGGAGACGATCTCCCCCACCCCCCGCAATCTTTCCGCCAGAAACCCTTTTCTTGATGCGCGTCGTGGTGTAGGCGGGAAACCGCGTGTAGAGGCTTGGAACGCGACCGTTTCGCGCCGCTTTACGCGTCTTCCGGGTCTTTTGTAGTGCGGATACTCAGGAGGGACAACGACGCGGTGAAGGAACGGTCGCGACGCACGACGGGCGGCAGATGCCGGCGCGCAAACACCTCATTTTTCCATCGCGATATTTACGATGCATCAGAGGGGCATTTGAGCAATGATGACGTGAACTACCTTCTCATGAACTCACCAACTGACCAACTCTTCATATTTAACCCTAACTCAAACCTGTTTAGAATATGTCTGGCGAAGGTGGTTTCAACGATGACGCGTACGATGCTGGGATGCAAGCCATCCTGGCCGAAGACAAGGAAGCCGGAGGTGAAATGACCATCACGGATTGGACCGAAGTGCACGAATCCTTCGACGCCATGAACCTTCACGAAAACCTGCTCCGTGGTATCTACGCGTACGGTTTCGAAAAGCCGTCTGCGATCCAGCAGCGTGGTATCGTGCCGTTCACCAAAGGACTGGATGTGATTCAGCAAGCGCAATCCGGTACCGGTAAAACCGCCACTTTCTGTGCCGGCGTTCTGCAGCAGCTGGATTACGAAAAGGAGGAATGCCAAGCGCTTGTGTTGGCGCCCACGCGCGAGCTCGCGCAGCAAATCGAAAAGGTCATGCGCGCCCTGGGTGACTACCTCAACGTGAAGTGCCACGCCTGTGTTGGTGGTACCTCGGTTCGCGAGGATCAGCGCATCCTTCAATCCGGCGTGCACGTCGTGGTCGGGACACCCGGTCGCGTATACGACATGCTTCGCCGCCGCGCGCTGAAGCCTGATTACGTCAAGATCTTCTCCCTGGATGAGGCGGATGAGATGCTCTCCAGAGGTTTCAAGGACCAGATCTATGACATCTTCCAGCTCCTGCCTTCAAAGCTGCAGGTTGGCGTGTTCTCCGCCACCATGCCCCCTGAGGCGCTGGAGATCACCCGGAAGTTCATGACGAAGCCGGTGCGCATTCTCGTCAAGCGCGACGAACTTACTCTTGAAGGTATCAAGCAGTTCTACGTCAACGTGGACAAAGAAGAGTGGAAGCTCGACACGCTATGCGACCTTTACGAAACCCTGGCGATCACGCAATCCGTGATTTTCGCCAACACCAGGCGCAAGGTTGACTGGCTCACGGACAAGATGCGCGCTCGCGACTTCACCGTCTCCGCGACGCACGGGGACATGGACCAGAACACGCGTGACATCATTATGCGCGAGTTCAGGTCCGGTTCCTCCCGCGTGTTGATCACCACTGATCTCCTCGCCCGTGGTATTGACGTCCAGCAAGTCTCCCTGGTGATCAACTTTGACCTCCCCACGCAGCCTGAGAACTACCTGCACAGGATCGGTCGTTCCGGTCGTTTTGGTCGTAAGGGGGTCGCTATTAACTTCGTCACCAAGGATGACGAAAGGCTTCTCCAAGACGTCCAGCGCTTCTACCAGACCGTTATCGAGGAGCTTCCCTCCAACGTCGCCGACCTCATCTAAGACCCGTGTTGCTCCACACACCGTTGTGCCAGAGCGTGCCGTCAGTCATCGAGCATCAAGGAATTTTTGTAGTCTTCGATGATGCAAGCGACAAAACGACTCTTCACGCGTGGCGAATTGTCACGCAAGAAGCGAGGTTTACCCTCACCCCTCCCTAGGGAAACCCATTAGTGCGTCTCAGCAAGGCTGCCGAGACAGATACGAGTAGCTTTTTTAATTAAACAAGTCTTACTCTCGAGTCCATCATCGAAAAATACTCTTTGAATTTTATTTAAAGCTATTCCGCCATCGTTACCCTTCCTCTATCCCAACTCACATAAAGTCATCCTCCGCTTCTTCGAAGCTCGCGTACTTCGCCGCGTTTTGTTTGTTCGTGGTCATGTTGTCTGTGTTCATGATGTGGTCGTACGACCGCGCGCCCCGGTCCGCTTCCCGAATGCGCTCCTCCTCCAATCTCTTAAACTCTTCTTCCCGGTAGTGTTGCTTCTTCTCTTCGCGAATCGCCTGTTCGTACGCATCCCGTTCCAGGGCTAAATCCGGAAATGCCTCTACTTTGGTTTTGTTTAAACGGTTCACGATCTCGTTCTTTCGCTTCTCAACCTTTATCTTCCGAACGAGCTTGTCGTCGTGAAACCCGACCTGGCCGACTTCCATTGAGTTGGTTTTTTTAAGATTAGCCCACGGCGTGTACACGATCGTCACGTTGTTCTCCTTGTTCCCCATGATCGAGTTCGCCTTGACCAGCTGCGCACAGTCCTCCAGCTCCTCCGGGGTGATGTCGTCGATCGTCTCGCCGTGCGCCACACGGACGTACACGTGCGCGCTGCTCATCTTCGAAACGTGGAACCACACATCGAGGGGGAAGCCGTACTTAATTAAGTCTTCGTTCTCCACTTTATCTCGGCCCACGTATATCACGTGCTTCGTTGCCTCAGACCCGCTGGGGGTGAAGTAAAACACCATCACAGGATCGGAGGTCTCTGACCTTACACAGGAAACACACCCGCCGTCCGGACCGCGGACGCGCAGAGTGGAGCGCACGAAGAAGAGGTGTCGGCCGAAGATGACCGCTAGAATTCTGTGAAAAATAAAAATAAAAATTACAGTTTTCTGACTCGCATTTTCGCGGCGGAAGCCGGCGTAACAGTGAACCCCACTGACGGGGTCATGTCCTCGTTGTCACAGGGTTGAAACTCGTACGCGGTGATTAACCTCGCAAGCGTGACCCGCATGAACACCCACGCGAGGTGCTGGCCCACGCACGCCCGCGGGCCGGTCGCGAATGGCATGAATGCGGAACCTTTGCGCTTAACCCCTTGTTTTGTTTCTTCACTGGAATCCTTTTCATCTGTCAGCCACCTTTCTGGTTTGAATTCATAAGCACTATCCCACAGCCGCGGGTCCCGGTGCACGGCGTGCAGCCACACCCCCACCGCGGTCCCAGCGGGGAGGGTCACGTCTTCACCGACCGCGTCAGAGGTTAGGTTCCGCACCACCAACGGCGCCACCGGGTGTAGGCGCAGGGTTTCGCGCAGCACCGCTTCCAACGCGGGCGCAGCGCGGCTCGTGCGCCAAGCGGGCTGGGGGTAGGCGTTTGAATTATTTTTGCGCCTTGAAGGGTATGCTGTTGAATGTTCTCCTTCATTCAAAAGATCATCCACCCCCAACTCATGTGCGATTTTAAAATCGTCGAAGCAGTTTGCGCGCAAACCGAGTCTCAAATTCGTCTGCGCGTGTTCATCGTTCGCCAGCCGCAAAAGCGCCCAACTTAACGTCGCGCTCTGCGTGTCGTGACCCGCGAACAACAACGTGACGGCCTCGTCAAGAAGGGCCTTTGGGGGGTTCCAAGTTTTCTGCCAACCACGATGCGCCTTTTCCTTCTCCACGAAAACGTCGAAACCCATGTAGGACAACCACACGGATTTTATTTTATTATTTTGTTGACCGTTCTCATCCCCTTTCCCTCCGTGCGCCCGCCCTTTCGCGAGCACCGCCAGGGGCGACCCCGTTCGCGCGGCACGCAACGCCAGCAAAGGTAACCTCCGCGCTTGTCGAATCATTTTCGTCTCAAGCCGTCCAACGGGAGACAGTCCGTATACCCAGTCGCTTAAGATCCAAACCGAACGCGCTCTTGCGGGGATCAAGTGCCGCAACGAAGTCGCCGCTTCCAAGTATTCGTTCTCCAAAGTTTTCGCCGATACGGGAGACGTAGATGTGTGACACGTGTCATCATCTGGACTTATATCGCTATTTCCACTGCTTCCAAGCTTCAACGCTGCGTCATCAATGGAGCAACCCGCGAGGTACTCGAACGTCGCCCTGAGCGTCGCGCGCTGGAGAAGGGGGAGCATTTGCATTTCCGTGTGATTTGTGTCTTGAGGTTTCGATTGTTGTTCCACGCCAACTGCATCATCCATCATCCGCGTCAACCTTCTCGCCACCTTGACAGACACTTCCGCCAAGGGCTCCAGCCCCACCGTGGCGAAGCTATTCAACACCTCGGTTCGCTTATCGGACCAATCGTTACCTTCGGCGGTGAATATCCCGTCGCCTGCGAACGCCGCGAACGCGTGATACAGCGGCGCTTTTTTCGGCGCGTCTTTCAGCGCGGCATTTGCGAGAGAAGCGCCGCCGATGTGCGTGAAAGGACAGGTACCGACCACGGCGCCGAAAACGCGGTGCGGGTTGCTATGGGCATATTTCTGTGGGGTGAATTCGTGTTTGTTATTGTGTTCTGCTGGGTGTTCTTTGTGATGATGAGACTCATCACTTTTCTTCGTCAAAGCAGCCACCGACAAAGCATCCATCCTCCTCGACACCCTTTCCAGCAGGTTGCGTCGGCTTACGGGGTACACTTTGAACATCAGGTTTGGGCGCCACGGCACGATTGGTACGCGGCCGCGCAGCAACCACCACGCGTGTACTACCCCCACCACGACCCACAACGAACCGAGGACGACGTAGCACGCGAAGCCCCAACCCAAAGCGTGGGTGCCGCCCTCGGCAACGAGGATTGTTGCGGCGGCAATGGACGCCGCAGTGCCTGGAGCACCACCCAGCATCGTAACACTCCTTCCTGCTCAAGTCACGTCCCCAAACTCGCACCGCAACGCGCTTAGCCTTCCCCCACCGCCTCGTGCGCGCCTCTCCAGCGCGCCCGTCTCCCGCTAGCGGATCTGGAGTCGGTCGGCGGAGGAAGTCTCTTCCTCTCCTAGCGAAGAAAAAGTGCAAAACGCTCCTGCTGCCGATTGTTGTGACTATTTGCTCACTGCGAATGGTCATCGGCGAATGAAAAAGACGAATTTTGGATAGACAAAACAGAGCCGATGACTCCTCCTCGTCAGTTGGTCGGTGCGCCTCCCTACCCCCGACATGCACGCCATCGTTGCGACGCCCATCGCGGCTCGCGTCGGCGCGTTCGCGTCGGCGCGCCCCTCCCGCTCCTCCCCTGTGCGCGCCGCGTTAACCCCCGCGCGCGTCTCGGTTGCCGACACGACGAAACTTGGTTCGCTCAAAGGCCTTCGCGGCAGCGGCACTGTCGGCGTGCGTCGTGCTGCGCGTCCCGGCAGCGTCGCCGTCCGCGCCTCCGCCGCCGCCGCCGCCCCCGCAGGTACCCCAGCCCCCGAGGAGAAGGTCTCGCTGATTGCCATTGCGCGCGCGCAGTTGTTCTACGTCGTCACGTTCTTCCTCGCGCTCCCGCTGTTCGCCATGATGACCGTCATGTTCCCGCTGACGTACTTAACAGACAAGTACCGCCGGTACGCGCTGAGTTTCGTGAACGACCTGTGGGCGATCGTGAGCTGCAGGTTGTTCACCAACATCGAGGTCATCGGGAGGGAGAATTTACCTGCGCCTAACGTGGGTGCGGTGTACGTCGCGAACCACGCGTCGTACCTGGACATCTATTCCCTGTTCCATTTACGCCGCCCATTTAAGTTCATCAGTAAAGTCTCGAACTTCATAATCCCTATAATAGGATGGAGCATGTACATGACTGGCCACATCGCTCTCAAAAGAACCGACCGAAAGTCACAAATGAAAACGTTAAAAGACTGCCGCACGTTGCTCCAGAACGACTGCCCGGTGCTTTTCTTCCCCGAAGGCACGCGGTCGCCGGATGGCCAGATGGGCGACTTCAAAAAGGGCGCGTTTTCAGTCGCTGCCAAGGAAAAAGCGTTGGTCGTGCCGATTACATTAGTTGGCACCGGAGATGCCATGGGAATTGGAAAAGAATGGATGTTGCGGAATAAAAAGATCAAAGTCATCGTGCACAAAGCGGTGGTGTGTGAAGATGCGCAGAAGTGCTGCGATGATTCGTACAAGACGATCAAGGAAGCGCTGGTGCAACACTCGTAGATTGTTTGGAAATATCAGTTAGACTTGTCTCACTTTCATTCACCTCTCCAAACTGACGTTCTTTGGTGCCCATTTGCCCGCGGCCTCTTCCATCGATTCCTCGTCGTCGTCTCCACACGACACGCGCGCACCGGTGGTTTCCGGCGCGCGTCCGCTACCATGTCCGCGGCGCGCATGGCCCCGCTGTCCGCGCAGGAGGAGCAGGACAAGTGGCTCGCGGGTGCGTCACGGACGCAACGCGGCACGATCGAAATCTGCACGCGAAACAAGAGGCGTCGTGCGGAGCGCATCTTTCGAGATCTGGTGTCCACCGTGTGACACTTCGCTAACCCCGCTCCCCCCCAACCCACTCTCACTCCACGTCACAGATGCCCAGAACTTGGTCAAGCAGTACGCGTTTTACATGAAACGAGCGTTGGTACGTTTAGCGCGAGTAGAGACGGAACGCGCTCGATCGGTCGTGTCTCAAGTGTTGACGACGATATAGATTGAGATTGGCATCTGACCTCCCCATCCTTCCCCCCCCATACAGGATGACAACAACCTGCGCGAGGCGTTGAAGCAGGCTTCGTTGATGCTCGGCGAACTGCGAACCACCGCGCTGAGTCCCCAGAAGTATTATGAGTTATACATGAGGGTGTGGAGCGAGCTGCACGATTTGCGAATGTTTTTTAGCGATCCTACCCGGCACGGACGAAGCAATCTAGAACTGTACGAGCTAGTGCAACACGCGGGTAACATCTTACCCAGGTTGTACTTGCTGATTACGGTAGGCGCAGTGTACATCCAGAGTAAAGAAAACGTCTCCGCCAAGGACGTTTTGAAGGACCTGGTGGAGATGACCAAGGGGGTGCAGCATCCCATTCACGGGTTGTTTCTACGCGCGTACTTGAGCCAAGCCAGTAAGGACCTGTTGCCCGACGAGAGTGAAGGTAACGTAGACGATATCGTAGACAGTTCCGATAAGAACTCGTTCTCCGATAGTACCTCCCCAAACGGCTCGGTCACCGACTCCATCGACTTCGTGCTTCAGAACTTCACGGAGATGAACAAGCTGTGGGTGCGGATGGCGCACGGCGGGCGCGACGTGCGGGACGTGGAGCGCCGGGAGAAGGAAAGGAGGGAGCTGCGCGACTTGGTGGGTAAGAACCTGCACGTGCTGAGTGGGTTGGAAGGGCTGACGCTCGGTCTGTACGAAAACACGGTGTTGCCAAAAATCCTGGAGCAGATCATCCAGTGCAAGGACGACATCGCGCAGCCGTACCTGATGGACGCGGTGGTGCAGGTGTTCCCAGACGACTTTCACGCCAAGACGCTGGGGAAGTTGTGCGACGCCGTGTTGCTTTTGAAGCCGAGCGTCAACGTGGGGGATGTGCTGTCGTCCTTGATGGATCGGCTCACGAGTGCCAGTGAGGACGAAGACTCCGAAACTGACTTCATCACGCAATTCAACTCAGTGGACGCTTTGGGGACGTTCAAAGCGTGCGTCGCAAACGTCGTGTCCAATCAGCCAACGCTATCGGCGCGCGAGCGCTTGAGAATGCACGCCTCGCTGATGCACTTCGCCGTCGCCGCGCACGGCGAGAAATTAGAGCTGGTGGATGGGATATTAGCAGCATGTGCGAACTCGTTAGGGGCTCGCGCAGAGGGTGACGCTTCGACTTCCGGAACTACGCCTCCGCCTCCCATGATCGTCGCCGACCCGAAGGCGGTGAAGCAATTGTTAGCGCTGTTAGCGGTGCCGCTGGAGAAGTACGACGTGTCCGATGTCTTGAGCTTGAAGTCGTACCCGCTGGTGATGGGGTTGCTGCAACCCGCTGATGCGCGGCAAATGGCTGTGACCATCGTCAAAGCGGTGCTGAAATCAAGCGGCGATATCAAAAGCGTACAACAAGTTGCCACGCTGTTTGGATTCGTCAAGCCGTTAACGTTTGACTCGCCCGATGTAAACGACGAAACCGACGACGAGGATTTCGAAGAGGAACAAGCGCTGATGGCGCGGGTTGTTTTGAAGCTGCGCGCTGATGACTTCGAAACGCAGCTCACACTGCTGCAAACCGCGAAACAGCAGTTCAAAAACGGGGGCGCGCGACGGCTGAAACACGCGTTGCCACCGTTGGCGTTTGCGGCGCTGCGCTTGGGGCGGAAAGCGGCGAACGAAAATAAAAACGAAAGCTCCGAACCCAAAACGTCTCCGGTGTCAAAGTTCATCCTGCAGTTCCTGCACCAGACCGTGATGCTGTTGCAGCACGCCGAGTCGCACGAGCACGCTTTGTTTTTGTTTCTGGAAAGCGCGCGGCTGGCGGATTTGTGCGGAGCGGAACAGGTGGCGATTGACTTTTTTGAACGCGCGATGGGTCTGTACGAAGAGGAGGTTACGGATTCGCGGAAACAGAAAAACGCGTTAGCCCTGATCACCGGGACGTTACAGCGATGCGTGTCCCTATCATATGAATCCAACGCATCTTTGGTGGACAAAGCCGTGGCGTACGCCTCGAGGCTGCTGAAGAAACCCGACCGGGTCGCCGCGCTTGTGTCCTGCGCGCAAACCATGTGGGGCGTCGACGTTCCACAATCTGAAACTAAAACAATGCACCCGGAAGGTGTTTCGAAACAAGAGACATCCCCCGATTCTCTGACCGACTTCCAACGCTCGGTGGGCGACCCAAAGGCCGCGTTCACTTGCCTGGAGAAGGCTTTGCACATCGGCACCTCCAGCCTTGAGGCGTCAAAAACCACGGGAAGTGGCGCGGGCGAAGCGCTTCTGTGTTTGGTCACCGCGCTCAACGCGCACGTTTGGTTTTTTGGGAAAGGGTGTCCGTCGGTCGGGGCTTCGAAAATCACGGAAATCGTGGAGCTTATTAACAACGAAAGCGGGAGTGGGTTGCCAAGCGACGTCCAGGCGTACTACCAAAACACGTTGCAGTACGTAGAGCACCAGAATACGGCCGTGGGGGCGGTCGCGGAGAGGTTCCTGGAGTTGAAAATTTAACAGGGCGTTGTTTTGATACAATAATTTTACAATTTTACAATATTTCCCGGCCTACACTTTATACGGCCTTTGCCACACCGCGTATTCCTCCCCCGCGGTTACAAATGCCCACGGTTGATCGCCTTCACGTCACGCCAGCACTTCAGGTGGACTTGAACCGCGGGCCGAGTTTCACGGTGACCTCGGCTTTGGTCCCGAACACGCGCGCGACGCACAATGCTCCGCGCCGGTCGTGGATGTAATGTACTCCGCAACGTGTCCAGCGCCGTACCCCCTGGCGTAGTCGAACCTCCAGCCTTTGAACCCGATTTCGTTTTGTAACCACCGTAGCCACGCGGTTAACTCGGCTCGCACGTGTTTGTCCGCGTGGACCAAATCCGGCGCTGCGGGGAAGGTATCGCCGGTGTCGCAATTTCCCCCGCCGTGGAAGTTCGGGTCTTCTCGGACTATGGCCAACAGTCCCACGCCTTTTCTTTCAACGCCCCCGGTTCCGAATCAACCGGCAGGCCGTCAGGGAACGTTGTGTTTGAAAACATCCTCCACTCGCCGTTTTCGTCCCGCGTATCCGCGCACCGGTGGTTAATCACGACGTCCGCGACGGGCGCTATACCGGCGTCCCACAGCGTTTTATTCAAAAGTTTCAGCCCGTCAGTGGTGCCATACCTCGAGTTCAAGTCATACACACGCTGGGGGAAATAGCCCTCGGGAGAGACGCTGTGCGACGGGGGGGGGAGCCACACCGCTGTTATCCCGAGCGAACGCATCAGCTAAAACTTGGACCGAACTTGCTCGTGCCAACTCCAGTCAGTTTCTCGTTCCAAGAATTGGAACGAAATCGAGCGCCAGTGGAACCCTTGGAGCATGATGGCGTCGTAGTTCTTGGCGAATACATCGGGGTCCGCGTTTGTCGACTCACATACGGAATTGACACTGGGGGGGGACAGGGGACTGCCATCCGCGAGCGCACGCACAGGAGGAAGGGTGATTTTTTCGATTACGAAAAAAGTTTTTTCGGGAATCGTTCCGGGACACATCCGACTTTTGTAACCCACCCGCGGACGATTGGGACGACTCGCGTGGCATGAAACGCCGAGGGATGGGCGCTGAGCGAGCATAAACGAAACAAAAACGCAGACGGAAACACTGATGCACGTCGAACGGCCGTGCGTATCCCTGGCGTGCGGGGATGGTATAAGTCGCGTTGTTAAAAACGCTGACGCGGACATTTGTCACTCTTGCTTGATTTATTTGCTCGCTTTATCCCGGCAGTGCACTTTACAATCGGAAACCGAAGGCATACCCGCGCGCGCGTCCTCGGTCTCGTTCCGGATGTCGACTGTCTCGGCGATTCGGGGCTTGTTCCTAACCCAACCGCGTGTGCGCCCCACGCGTGGGCAAGGGAAACACGGACGGTCAACAAAATCGTGTCGCCACGCCCCGTACGTGACGTCGTGTTTGCTTCGATCGAGCCCGGAGCTTCCGGGCGACGTGCGTTGGAGACAAATGGCGGGTTCTCTTGACGTGCGCATCGAGATTCCGTTACCCCCGGACACGCCACGAGGTGACATCACGGTGCGAATTCTACCAGACACCCTCGCGGTCGCCATCGTCGGCCTGGAGAGTGACGCCCTTGTCGGCACGTTGCCCAGCCCCGTGGATGTGGATGGTTGCTTTTGGGAAAAAGAAGGCGACGCCGTCCTGGTGTTTATTGAAAAACGATCCGCGACGCCAAAGTGGGAGTTCCTGTTGGAGTCAGATTTACCGAAACCGGGCGACACGACGGTCACGACTCGGGTGTTCATGGACATCACGATCAACGGCGAACCGACAGGAAGGATAACTTTCGGGCTGTTCGGGAAGCACGTCCCGAAAACGTGCGAGAACTTCCGCGCGCTTTGCGCGGGCAACTTCGGGGTTTCAAAATCGGTTACAGCGCTTCACTTCAAAGGCACGTGTTTCCACCGGATCGTGCCTGGACATGCGGTGGAGGGCGGGGATATAACTACGCAAAACGGCACGGGGGGCGAGAGCATTTACGGCACGGTGTTCGACGACGAATGCTTTGGTATCGCCCACGACCAACCGTACCTTTTATCCATGGCGAGCGGCGGGAAAAACGCAAACGGCTCGCGCTTCGTCGTGACCGCCGCGCTGGCGCCCGAGCGGGATAACAAAAACGTGGTGTTTGGCCGCGTGATTGACGGCGTAGAAGTAGTCACCGCGATGGAACAGAAAGGCACGGCGGAGGGGAAACCGCGCGCGCAAGTCGCGATCGCGGAATGCGGAGAGCTGAGTAGCGCGTGAGTGAGTAGCGATTTGTGGATCGACGAAACCGCGTTTTTTTTTGTTCTGGAAAAACCCGAAAACTCGAAAAGATGCGACGGCGAAGAACTCGTTCGACTTTCGAACTCGTCAACCGAGTCGACCACGAAGAGCTTTGCGTCTCCACGGAAACTTCGCACTGTATTACAACGAATAAATATGACAGGCGGCTAGAAAAACCCAGTTTTGGGAAAAGCCTACCGAGGCGCGTAGGGGCGGCGCGGGGTGGAACGTAGGGAAAAGGGCACAGGTGCCCGCGCGTCGGATTTCTAAACATAAATCGTCACACACGCGAGCCGCCCGTGGTGTATTGAAAGCGGCGGATCATCTTACGCAGTCGCGCACGCTAGAACCGTGACGAGCACAACGACGCTCGCCGCGATTGAAATTTCCAAACGCGACGCTGACGACGTCTCCGCCGTCGCAAGCGACGCCTCCTCCTCCACCTCCTCCGCCGCGGACGTCGCCTCCGCAGCTTCCTCGGCATCCGCTTCGAAAGTTGCCAAGCTCGAAGCGTCAATCTCAGGAATAGCAGTCAGCTCTTCAATGGGATCGCGATTACTCCACGTAGCGGTGACACCTTCGTCGGAGAGGTTCGCCAGCGCCGCTTCGAACTCCGTCTCGTCCACCGTCAAGGGGCTCACAAGAACGGTGACGTACGCCGTCTCCGCGACGAGTCGTCGCCTTCTGCTCGTGCTGACAGCCGCGTCGCACGCGCCGAGGCTCGCGTCGAGCTGCATCTTGGAAAACGCCTGCGCGCACGCTACGTCCCCAGACTCCGCCGTCAGAGTCATTGAAATTTCTTGTACTGTCAAGCCGGCGATCGCGGCGTCGGCCAACAGTTTCGCCTTCGCTTTTAAATCTTCGTCGCTGATGCCGGCGAGAAGTGTCTCGAGTTTCCTCCGCCGCGGCGGTCTTCTCCTTGGCGTCGGCGATGAGATCCTCGACTGATGTATCGTCCTTGTCTGAGGATGTCGGCGGAGCAACACACGAGGTGTCTTCTCTACTCGCGTCGTCACCTGCGGCGTTGGTAAATCCGGTGGCGCACGCGGTGCAGACGTTGGAGACGACGTAGTAGTTTTCGGAGCACAAGGCCGCGTCGCACTCGGTGTCTTCTCCACTCGCTTCGGGATCGTCATTACTGGTCGTCCCGGCGGGGCACATGGTGCACACGTTGGAGGAGACATAATGGTCGTTGCCGCAATAAATCACGCTGCATTCAGTGTTTTGTGAAAGATAATCGTTCGCGTCGCCGGCATCGTTTTCCGTCCCGGCAGGGCACGCGAGGCACACGTCGTCGAGGGAATAGTAGTTTGCGGTACAATAGCGACACGTCGTGTCTTCTCCACTCGCGTCGCCGTAATACGACGCGATGCCGTTTTGACCGTCGTAATTGCTATGCCCAGCGGGGCACGTGGTGCACAAGTTGGAAGAGACGTACTCGGTCGCTGAGCAGGTAATTTGCCACCCCGTGCGACCGGTACCGATGTTGACGGCAGCCAGGTTGTCTCCCATCTCCGACTCGTTGGAATAAAGAGTAATTTGCAACAATTCACCATCTGCACCGTCCGCGTCTTTTTCCAATCCGTCGCCGATGTAGTCATTGGTGGCCGCCGCCTGCCCGTTTCCAAGCACGCCTGAATTTTCACCGTCACCGCCCCAGCACTTGACGGAGAGGTCATCGAGTAACGCACATGCGGTAAAACCGTTTGCACACAACGCGAGAGTCGAGACAGTGCGATCGGTGCCGAGATTAACGCGAGCCAGGTTGTCGCCCATCTCGCCGGCTCCGTTGCCGATTGTGTAATCTTCTCTGTCATTGTCATCGTCATTGTCATCGTCTTCGTCGTAGAAGGTGGTCACTTCCCCAAGAAGACCTTCGAAATTAGATCCCCAGCACTTCAGGGTATCGTCGCTCAGCACCGCGCACGTGTGGTATTGGCCGCACGCGACACTCTTGGCGGTGAGGCCGGTGCCGAGGTTGACGGCAGCCAGGTCGTCCCCCATCTCGCCGACTCCGTCGCCGATCATATCCATGCTGCCTATGCCGAGCTGACCGTCGTTGTTCGGAACCCAGCACTTCACAGAGTAGTCGTTTAGGATAGCGCACGTGTGGTTAAAGCCGCTCCGAGGCTTATGGTGGTGAGGTCGTCGCCGAATTCGACGGCGATGAGGGCTTCGCCCATGTCGGAATCAGGGTCCTCGAGTAAATTACCGCTGGAATCGGTTCCAGTTCCGGCGGAAGTGGTGTCACCTCGGACGAGCTTGCCGCCGTTGCCGCAGTCACCGCCACCTCAGCATGCGGTCGTGCGGTCGTCGCGAATCACACAGGCGTGCGATCTTCCAACGCATAGCTCGTGGTCATCCCTTACGGGGTTGTTACCATCATGTGTCGCGGCGGCGAGTTGAACGAACGCGCACGAAGAGAAAAGCGCAAAGCAAACTGCGCGCCGGGCGCGGGCGCTGGTCCACTCATTTTTTTTTTGAGTTTTTTGTTTTTTGTGTTCACGAACTTGACGGTCGTTTCTCGTCTGCCTGCGTACCTGAACACGGAGCATCGCGATTGGGTGGGGGCGTTTGGGAGGAGGTTAGTGACGTGTCGAGCTTTACGTCAGCGGACGTCCTGAAGCTACACTTCGGAACGCGTGGAAGGGGGAGCGAGGAAGGGCGTGACAACGTCGGCGTAGGTTTACTTACATCCCTCGTCATGTACGATCGATTCTTTCCTCGTCCGTTCGCAACTTTGGCAACAGCGTCGAAGGATGCGCGGGCACGGGTGCGGGGGGAAAGAGCCACGAACGCAACGTGCACGCACCTGAAGATACTGCAAGATGCGGAGCCTTACGAGGGGCGCGCGCGAGGAGAAGTGACGTACGCGAAGGGCAAGGGTCGTGAGAAATTGTACAACTCATACAACGTATATGGGGAAAATCGAGAATTTCCGGCGTTTTGATTGGCGGAGAGAGCCTCCGCAACACCCGAAGTCATTAACAAAAAAATTGAACTCATTCCCCTATTCATGTAGAACACCTTGCTAACGTGGGAACCCATTAACCATAACGAGAGACTTTGCACGTTCCATGTAGAACATTTGACGATGAGCAGTATAAACGGAGTCTGGGAGGCGAATTTCGCGAAACCTCAAAATGCCAAAAACAGAAACACCATGAGCCGCGAGTGGGTGTGTTGGTTGCGTGCCAAGGAATGCGAGTCGTGGACGTTAAAGGCGGTGAGAAAAGTGGGTGTAACACTACATTGCGCGGTGACGGTTTCTATACGTTCGACACGTCGCGCAGCGCGAAGGCGCCGTTTCGCGTCGCCGGGCTTTTCTCTGCTTTCGTAGCCTGGGGGGACGCCAGTTTCTTTGCAGGGGACAAACAGATTGGCGGGAGTTTTGGTGACACCGCGGAACACACCGCACTGGTCGTGGGGTGGCTCTTTTCCTGCCACGCAGCACCCGCACTCATCCCCCACTCGCAGTCCAAACACCAACACGTAAATCGAGGTTCTCGCGTACGTGAGTTTTCATTTTTCGATTTAAAACCCTCCTTCCCGCGATGCGCCCCGCACAACGCCGCGCCCCCTACGAACAGCCTCATCGCCGCCAGCGCGTCTTCCCGCGGGTCGTGTTCCTTCCCCGGAACCTGGATATCCAGGTGTAGCGTCAGTTTCGCCAACACAGAGAGCTTGTACGGGAAGTGCGTGTGCCGCTGGAACAGGGGGTACCGCGCCGTGTCTCGCGTCCGGCGCTGCGGCACGAGGTGCGCGATTTTGAGACAACGCAAATCGTGCGCCAGGTCGTGGCCGACCAACAAAGTCACGTCGAGTTCCGTGGTGGGTTTATTGCTATCGTCGCTGTAATCCGCACCGTTGTCCACCGAAACAGCACCACTTTCGTTTTCCCAAATTCCCAGAATTGACAGCACCGTTTGTCTGCACTCCTCCAGGCTCATGGCGCCGGCGAAGATCGCGCTCGCGTTGGACTCTGAGATTCCCGTGATTTCGGTTCGGTAATCAGTCACCGTGGCGCTGGGTTTCACGAAAGTCGAGAGAAGCGTCACGCCGAAGTCATCCACCACGCACACGCGACAGCACATCGCTCCCCTGCCGTCGGACGCGTCCCCGAGCATCTCGCAATCAAGCGCCACCGCTCTTCGCGACCGTGCGGCGGTTTCACCTCCCAACTCGATTTCAAACGGGCACCCCCGTCCGGTAGGATGCGGTCCCGCCCCCTCACCGCCGATGGCCAAGCACTTGTGACATCCCGAGGCCACGAAACGCTCCGCGCACGCTTTGTTGGGAAGCTGGCCAACCAAATGCTGCCGCAGGGTATCGAGATTGGCGAAGTGTTTGCCGCACGCCCCGCACTTCGGGTCATGAGAAGAGTGCTGCGCCTTCGCGACGTGCGTCTCGAGCTGCTCCACGGTCTTGAATCGCTTGTAGCAGTGAGAACACGTGGGCTGCGTTTGGGGGGCGGGCTTGGTGATTCCGCGCGAAGAACTCGACGCCGATGTCTGCGGGTCACGGTTTTCCACCAGAGTCGCCACCGCGGGCGTACCGCCGCGCTCGTCGTGAGCACGCGCCATCGCGAACTGACGCGGTGGTGGCTTTTTCTGTTTGAAACGAGTCAGGCAAAATGAAACTCGTCCCAGATCCCGCGCGGACTCGCGGTTGAAATGTTCCTTTTGGCCAGTCCCATAAAAACGCTCGGAACTTGCGACCCACCTCGGGACGTGGTCGACGCGTCGTGACAGCTCCTCCCACTCACAATCGCCCGCGCTCCTGCTGGACGCACCACTTCGCGCGCCCTCCCTCGCACCCTCCTGTTCCGTAACCCCCACACTCCACCAACACAACCACCATGGGGTGTTGTCCTCCCTGTGTGCGTCACCCGTGCTTCATCTTAAGCACGGTCATCGTCGTGGCGTGCGCGTTGGGCTTCCTGCTGCGCATGTTAAGTTTAGACCCCGACTCGGGGGTCCCGCCTGTGCGTCGTCTGTTGACACACGACCCGACCACCAGCGCCATCAACCACACGCCTCACCGCGCGCCAAGACGCGCGCTGCTCTTCTCCCCGTTATGGCCCACCTCCGGGTTTTTGCCCGCGAACCCCACGCAGTTTTCATCGTGGTCTTCGTGGCAACCACGAACGTGGAGCTTCAACGTCAATGACCAGCATGTGGGAAGCATCAATCAACGACGAAGCGGGTACACCGGCTTCGCGTGGAGCGGACAAGCCAGCGTGGAGATCCCGAAAGAAAACAAGGAAGAGAAGGACACGTGAGGGGAGGTGCTTTTTGTGAACAAGTCTTGACACTCCAAAAATGAGAAAAAAAACTGAACCAGCACTCTTCTCGCTCCTCCACTCTCGAACCCAATGTGTTATCCCCGCACAGCGACCCGCGCGCGTGCCTGACACGCTTGAGGAGACACCCCTGAACTCCACGACGTTCCCCAGCACGCTGCGTAAGTGCCTTCCCGCACGCTGCTGAGATAAGGGTCTGATAACTCCTGGAATCGTGCCTATCATCGCGTCGCGAATCACACCGCCGCCCTTTGCTTCGCCGCCGCCGACTCGTCGCATCGCGATCGGGCACGATGACCGTGGACTTCAACCAGCGCAAGAGCGCGAAGAAGAACAGCAAGCGGATGAGCCAGAAAACAGAGGATGGGCGGCGCATACGGGGCGGTAAAACCGTGCCGCGGAAACAGCGCGGGATGTGTAGTAGCGACCCGCCGTTGCCTCCGCGACTCAGGGAAGAGGACGACGCGCGCGCCGCCTCGGAACGCAACGCGCGAAAAAAAGAAGAAAAGCGCAAAGCCGCGGCGCGGGCGTTGCGCGAGAAGATGGCAAAGAAAGGCGTGCCAGGCGCGGCGAAGGCGCTTTCGAAAATGAAGGGCCCGAACCGGGGACGCGGGGATGACGACGTGGTGTCCGACAGCTCGGGGGACGAGGAGGACGAGGACGAGGACGAAAACGAAAAAGAAGACGAAGGCGTCCCCGGGTACTTCGTTGACGCGCTGAAAGCGCTTGGGCACAAAGGCGTGACGCCGATTCAGCGCGAGTGCTGGCCGCACTGCTGCGCCGGGAGAGACCTTCTCGGCGTCGCGCCCCCGGGGAGTGGCAAGACGCTGGCGTACCTGCTCCCCGCGGTGGAGTTTGCGCTGCGGGACGCGCGGGACAACCCGGCGGGCAAGCGAACAGGCGCGCCCTCCGGAAGACCCAGCGCGCTCGTCGTAGCTCCGACCCGCGAGCTCGTGGTGCAGATCTTCGGCGTGTGCATGAAGCTAAAAAAAGCCGCGCCCGTGCGTTGCGTCGCCGTGTACGGCGGCGCCTCGCAGGAGGAGCAGGAAGAGCAACTCACGCAACCCAGCGGGTTGGCGTTGCTCGTCGTCGGGACGCCCGGGCGGCTCACCGCGGTGCTGGAAAGCGGCGCGCTTCAGTTGAGCCGAGCGCGGCTGCTGGTGATTGACGAGGCGGATCGGATGCTAGCGCTCGGGTTTCAAGAGCAACTAGAAATGCTGCGACAAGCCCTGCCCTCGAACGAACGCGATGAAGAGGAGTTGGATGAAGATGACGAGCAAAAGTTGCAAACCCCAGGCGGCATGGGAAAAAGGTCTGGCCGGCAAACCCTGCTGTTCAGCGCGACGTTTCCCAAAACCGTCAAAGCCGTTGCAAAAGTGTGGCTCGCCCCGAAGCCGGCGATCGTGAAGATCGAGGCGAAACAGGTTACGGATGGGAAAAAGTCAAACGCCGCAAACGTCGCGGTTGCGGCTGGCGGGAAAGGCGACGCGTCCGGTGTCGACACATCGAGCGTAGAGCAAACTGTGCACGTCTGCGCGGAGCACAAGAAGGCGCGCAAGCTCCTGAAGCACCTCACGGACTTGCGCAAAAACGACGGCCGGTCCCGTTCGCGCGTGCTGGTGTTCGTGAACAGAATCAAGACTGTCAACTTCGTCGGCGAAACCTTGAGAAGGCACGGCGAGAAGGTTGGGGTGCTGCACGGCGAGCTGAAGCAAGAAAAACGTGAAGCAGCTTTGCGGGATTTCAAATCAGGAAAAACTCCGTGCTTGGTCGCCACGGACGTTGCGGGCCGCGGGCTCGACATCACTGGGCTGGAACACGTCGTGAACTGGGATATGCCCGGCTCAGTGGAGCAGTACACGCACCGGGTGGGACGCGTGGGAAGATCTGGACGGAAAGGCGCAGCGCTTTCGTTCTTCACGCGGAACATGGCGCCCCTGGCGCCCGATTTGGTCAAGCTCCTGAAACGCGGAGGGCACTTCGTGGACCCGAATTTGGAGGTGCTGGCGAAGGTGGGCGAGGCTCTCATCGCGGGCAAGGAGGTGGACATGGGCGACGACGGCGGGGAGGAGAAGGGGGGGGGGAGGATGCAGCGAGAGACAGTGAGGAGGACGAGGAGAGCGAGGAGGATGTCTCCGCCGATTCATCAGAAGAGGACGGAGAGTTATCAGGTGAGGACGTCGATATGGATGACGATGAATCCGAAGAATCTGAATCCGACGACCCCGACACCACGACGGATGTTCTGGACGAACTGGTGGATGTGTTCCGTTCCGAAAACGGACGAGACCCGACGGAGACGGAGATGCTGCGCTGGATCAAAACGCTGAGGGACTCCAACGGCGCCGGACCGGTGTCCTTCGAAGCCATGGAAAGCGACGAAAGCGAGGAGATGGAGGAGAAGGAGGACTCAGAAAGTGAACAGCCTATCCCTGTGAAAAAGAAAGATCAGAGGAAAGATCAGAAAAAAGATCAGAAGGGAGACAAGAAGCGGTTAGCGGAGCGCGCCGAAAAATCCGCGCCGCCCGCTAAAAGAGCCAAGGATGAAAAAGCCGCGGCGTTCGTGGCGTCGAAAGCGTGTATTGGTGCAAAGGCTGGGTACTACTTCCGGAAGGGCAGGGAGGGGGTGGGGTACTACCTCGATTTGAACGCGCCGAAACCGAAGAACACTGCCAAGAGTAGTGCAGATGCCTCAACCAAGAAGAGCAAAAGCGTTTTCAGTATTCCTCGCGATGAGAAGGCGAGGGAAAAAAAACCTTCATCTGATTTCCTCGCCGCTAAAAAGTTCGCCGGCGCTAAAGCGAGTTTCGTGTTCAAAAAGGGACCGAAGGGGCTGGGGTATTATGCTGACAAGCCTCCGGTGGTTACGTGGAAAGGCGTCGGTAAAGGCGTGCAACGGGGGGACTTGGCGAACGGGTCGATGGGTGGCGGCGGCGGACGGAGGTCGGGTGGGAAGAACAAAGGAGGTCGAGGTGGGGGCAGAGGCGGAGGTCGAGGCCGAAGGTATTAGGCATTAGATCGTTTAATTTCCTCTAGATACGCTATATTCATTCCTTGTTCACGCTTTCCATGACGTTCTCTCCGTTCGCCTCCCTTTCCATCATAACCCGGTGGTCGTCCGCTATTTCGTCTACTAAATCTTCAACCTTCGAGTCCCAATTGTTCGGCACCGCGCACGCGAATATCGACGGCGGGATGTTCATTGTGTTGAATAAATCCACGAGCTGCATGATTTCGCCCCCGACCATGCCTGAGAAGAACATCACGCGGTCGGGGATGCCTCCTACGCTTTGTACTGTGCTGGCATCGTCCTGTTCCGTCTCCAGCGCTTGGCCCAAAGATTTGACAATCAAATCATCACCACACGTGACTAGCCGCACGAAACTCGCCTCGATTGTGTCAAGCTCCTTTCGCCACAGCTTGGTTTCATCTGCTGTGAAGCCCACCAACAGAATCGCGTCGGGGCCGAACCTGCCCTCCGCGACGCCGCCTGGAGCGTCGCTTGATTCGGCGTCGATCTCCACGAACTCCGCTCTTGGTACGACGTGGCGACCATGATTAGTGGCGAACAAAGTTTCGGGGTTTTTGGGATTCGGCACAGAGCGACGACGCGCGTCCGCGGTGGGGGTTCTAGCGGAGACCCGACGCACGCGCGCGCGCGCTGAAACAGCCATAGGCGCGGCGCTGACCGTGGCGACGGCGAACGGCATCTTACCCGTGCGCGGAGGAAGTGTGGTGGACCTGCGGCGGGACACGAAAAGTACATTGCACGAGGTGCTGACGTGGGCTGAGGGTAATCCATTCCAGGTGACCAAAACTGACAACAGTTTCCTTTTTTACAACTACTCTCCCCTTCACTAAACCCTCACCCCCCCCAACTCTCCGGCAACCCGAAAGGCGGTTCCACCCTCTTTTCGTGTCTCCATATCCGGCAGATCCACTTCTCCGCGGTGGTCTCCGTGTGAGTCGTCATCATGAGCGACAATGAGTCAGAGAGCTCATCGAGCTCATCATCGTCGTCGATCCAATCCGATGATACCGCCGCACGCGAGAAAAAGGAGATGGACGCCATGATACAATCACTGGGCTTCATG
>MDSY01086046.1_pt1 | contig 31349 bp, 12 predicted proteins | sample 811131 | NCBI WGS metagenome assembly MDSY01 (sample SAMN05326643, study PRJNA326480) | marine metagenome | isolation source: seawater | place: Atlantic Ocean: South West | collected 2010 | reverse complement strand
TCTTTAACGCCAGGTGTTGCCCATGCTAACTGTGCAGCTCTCTTGATTGTTCTTACTGGGTTTACAGCAGAACGACCATCGTTTAAGTCAGAACCAATTTGAGATGAAACATAAACTCTTCCACCAACGTCGTTTGTTGCTAGGTTAAGGACGTATTCTGTAGTTGCAATCTTGTCTGATCTGTCACCTAGTAGAGGTGTGATAGATCTTGGAAATATACCTGATTCTCCAGTCTCATTATATTTAAATGAATTTGGATCTTCTACTCTAAAACCAATATGTTTGAATTGTACTTCACCATTCAATTCAACACCATCTAGATGTTCTGGAGCAGATGAACCAGTTTGTCCACTGTTTAATGCTTGATAAACATTATTACCAAAATATCTATAACTATTTTCCTGTAAAATAACATTACCAGACCACTGAGTACCAGTGTTGTTTACGTAAGTTTTAAGGTTAGGACCTCTAAAGTTTGCATCTGGAGTAACAAAGTTATCAATGTCCAGATTTAAAATTCTTGCAGTATCAGAAATGATAGATGTAGAAGTTCTGATAGCACCATTAATATCAAGTTCAAAGTCAACAGTATCAAGAACTGCAGTTCCTTCAGCACCGCTACCATTACCACCTGTAATTACAACATCTGGTGCTGAACTATATCCACTACCTGGATCATTAACAGCAATACTAACAACTCTACCATTAAAAATAAAAGCAGACGCTAATGCTTGTGTACCACCTGGTAATTGTGGAGGTCCTACAGAAACAGAAGGAACTGTTGTATAACCAGTACCGCTAGTAACGATGTCGATATTATTAATTCTTTCTCCCGTTCTATTGATACCGACACGGGGTAATTTTGTTGCATCATCTAGTTGGGTTCTTAGAACTTCTCGTTCATCCGACCCTGCGCCACTGCGAATTGTAAGTTCATTCTCACCGATAAAAGCGGGTTTACCCCCTTTAATTTTCTCTTTATCGGAATTAATCTGAAAACTCATGGTGTTCCCGCTTACTTTGACTTTTTTCCTACTTTGTATTTAGCATCAAGCCCAGTCGATACTTATAACTTTAGTATGTGCAATCCATTTGATTGTGTTAGTTGTACCTGCCCTGACAGTATTGTAACTAAAATTGTTTGTACCACCTAATGGATCAATACTCCAAGTTTGTCCTTCGGGAATATCATCTTTGATAATTGTTGTCATAGTAGACAACACTGAAGTTGCTCCAGAGGCATTGCAAAATAAAGTTGATTCTAATTTTGCATTGTAGACTTGACCAAGCGGATTAACAGCGATAATATTTCCTGTGATAAAATTAATTGTGTTGTTACCAATACTAATTAATGTTCCGTTATTATCTAATTGAAGAACAGCAGTATTGATACCTCTTAAAATATACTCGGTGCTTGCACTATCGGAATACGATGAATTTTTAAGTTCAAATGTATTAAAATCTTTTCCGTTTCTTAACTCATCGACAACAGTAGTTTTATCGATAGAAAAACCACCAACTGAATCAAAATTTTCTATTGTAGTTGCCATTTTACTTCTTAGTTACTTGAGAAACGAATGTGAATGAGATAGTATTTGTAGCAGGAACACCTGAATCTAATACAGTATTAATCCTTACTTCATTCGTAGCAGGAACATATTCAACAGTAGCATCAAATAATTTGATACCTGTTCTGAGGTTACCATACTCTGTATGATATACATCAGTTCCATTATCAGTCATAGCGAATTCTATAAATTCTCTATCTCCGCTGTTGGTATTTATTGCACAGATTGTTGTTTTAGCAGCACATGATGTAACGCTAGAGTAGATAACAGAATTACCTTGATCAGTAGTTCCTTTAATCAAACTATAATCTTCAGATTTAATTATACAATCTTCTAATTCAAAAGTCTTAAGGTCATTTTTGAGTAAGGTTAAACCAGAATAATTTCCAGTACCAAATCCAGTATTATTAAATAGAACATCTCCATCGCTGGTAAGTCTTATAACTGGATCTGTTGTAATACCAGCAGAAATACCAATATCAAATTTTGCTTTACTAGAATGTAAGAATGTAGTATCTGCTACAGTATTATCAAGAGTTGTATCAGCATTATCAATTGTAAGTAAAGATGCAGTAATTTCTAATTCATCAGATGTTACTGATCTGATTGTATCTACTGTATAGAAATCGAGTGCAGTCGTTGTGAGCTGCATTGTATTGTTTCCATCATTATAGAAGAATAGAACATTCTCATTAGCACCTGGCGCAGTCTCAGGAATGATATAAGTGTTTTGATCAACGTCTTTTACACCACCAAGAGATCCCCAGTTATTTCCGTCGTATCCTTCAAACTGATTATCAGTGGAATTAAATCTGATAGCACCTTGTGTTTCAGCACCTCTATCACTAGTACCACCAACAGGTAGAACAAAAGTAGATGTTGCGTTAATTTCTACTCTCTTTCCAGAGTTAGGTTGGATAACAAGATCATTAACATCTGTAGAAATTACATTGTTGCTCATACGGAGTTCACCGTTTACAACAAAATCAGTAATACCAAGTGGGTCAATTCTAAATTCTGATGTTTCTTCAACTGTAATTGCATCAACAGCAGTGTAAACCCATCTTAAAGTTGCAGTATTATTACTAAAATTATTTCCACTTGTATCAGTTGGTTCTGAACCAGAGGTTGCAGTGACACCTGCTACCATTACCTCATAGATATCATTCTTATACTTAAGAAATGCACCAACTAGTACAGGTGTATTAGCAGTCCAATTAACATATGCTGGTGCAGCTACGTTATTAGAACGCATTTTCTTAACGTTCTGGAACTCCATATGGAATGGAGAGAACTTCATTGTATTAACAGCGTTGTTAAAGAAATACAATGTATTATCGTTCGCACCAACAGTTTCTTCTGCTAAGATATATGTGTTACCATCTAAGTCTCTAACACCACCCAAAGAAGACCATGATTGGTTAGTTCCACTATAACCCTCATACTGATTAGTTTCAGTATTGAAACGAATAGAACCATTACCATCACTTGGAGTTGTAAAGTTAGGTCTTGCTGCACTATCACCAGAAGGAATAATAATAGATGTTGCAGCAGAAATTCTAACATTTTGGTTTGTAGTTGCATCTGGTGTAAGAGTTAATTCCTCTCCATTGAGTGAAGAAATAACATTATCTGAAATTCTTGTTTTTTCGTTTACTTCAATTAAACTTGTAGTCTTGATGTAACCTGTGTTATCTAAGTTACCATTAGTATCGATTGTAATATCATCATTGATTAGTATATTTGTACCACCTAATGTTAGATCTCCAGTAGCAGTGACGGTTAAATTTGGTGCAGATGCAAGAGTTGCAATTGTCGATGCGTTAACATTATCACCATCTATAGTTGCTGCAGTTAATTTACCTGTAGGATCTAAGGTAACATTAGTGGCATTAATAGTGGTGCTTGTTAAGGTTGGAATAGTAACAAGATCAGTCGCAACATCAGTTCCAATTAAGTTCAATATTTCAACTGAAGTTACATCAATAACAGCACCAGAACCAAATACTCTTGGATTATTAGCATCAATAGTAATTACTGCTTCTAAATTATCCTCACCACCCATATCTGGATGTACTGTACAATAATAATAGAGCGGAGTTGCTGTAGTTTCAGTTACTTTAATTTCTAAAGCGTTACCAGTTCTAGTAACACCTTGAGTATATTCAACACCAGCAAAATCTAATATTGCACTACCAGATAAAGTTGGAGCTGCACTCAATTCAACAGATGATCCATTTGGAATTGAGACAACTGTGGTTCCTGCAGGAATTCCATCAACACCACTAGAATATACTGGTTGCATTCCTACTTGGATACCAGTAGAACTTGATACAGCTAAGATTGTATTTCCAGTAGATAAAGTTGCTGTTATGTTTTGAACTAGACTTGGGGAATATTGTCCATCTCTAAATGTACTTAAAGCAAATACATGACTACTTTCATAGTTGAAAACATATGTATTTCCAACATAAAGTGTTAAACTAGGAATATAGGCGTCGTTTAATAAAAACTTTTGATTACCATCAGCTGCAGTTAAAGTTAATGGTGTAGCGCTAGTATCAGTTCTTAATACTTCACCTGCTGAAAAATTATCATTTACAGCAATAACACCAGTGATTTGAGATCCATCATCTAATATCTGATAAATTGTTTGGTCTGTACCAACATCACTTACTTGTACTAGAGAAATAGTAGTGGTTCCAGTTGTTCCTGGTACATTAGCGGTAAGATTATTTCCAACAACATATCCATAACCACCACTGGTAAATGTTACAGCAGCAACAGCACCTTGGTCATCAAGATCTACGTCACAAACAACACCTGTTCCTGAACCACCAGAAAAAGCAACTCCTGATACTTGAGTATCTGGCGTACCTCCAGTTCCTGCTGCAGAAATAGTCGCGTCTTCTGCTGCACCACCAAATCTTCTGATAGTATTAGAGGTTGTAATGGATCCTAGAGCTGCAGTAAATGATAATTTTGCACCTTCAATACTAGTTACTGTATATGCAATATCTTGAACTAAATCTGATGGATTAACGCCTAATGAATTTCCTTCAAAATAACCGACACCACCGTTAGTAATAAGAACGCTATCAATCGAACCAAGAGTAGTTACTTCAAAATTGAATGGTGTGCTTTGAGCTCCAAATAGTGGAGTTGCTGTAAAGGTAGCAGAACCAGCAGTAAGAGGAGTATCTGATACTACGCACTGCCACTGACTACTTTCATCATCAAATTCAACTTGTGCAATTGTTGTAGCAGGAGCTAATGATCCAGTTCCAGATGCAGTTATAGTAGAACCAACAACTAAATTTTCTGCAATAGTTTGTGAGATAATAATTTGTGTTACTGGAGCTCCTTCTTCTTCGTCAATTGTTGCTGTGAATGAATATGGAACTGGTAGAGTTAAAACATTACCAACTGCATATCCAGCTCCTCTTGTGTTAAAAGTAAAAGTTGGTTCATCAACAGATCCAGGATTATTGCTAATTGTAAATACTGCACCAGAACCACCACTAGTTTGCGTAACACCATTCTCGTCAACATATTCCATATCAGAATTGTCAACACCTAAATTATTGGTTATTGAATATCCAGTTCCAGCATTAGTTACTGTAACCTGTGTTACTTGTCCATTACTATCTACAATAACTGTTCCAATTGCTCCTGATCCACTTCCACCAGTTAGTGCTACGTCACTATAACTACCCTCATCATATCCAGATCCATTGTTTGTAATAGTTCCTTCAATTCCTTCAACATCAAATGATGCTATAGATCCTGATCCAGCTCCACCGAAAAGAGGTATATTAGAGTAAGTGCCAGCTATCATTCCAGCACCAGCGTTAGTAATATTACCAACAAATGCTAAAACTTCAATTGTTGCTGCAGCGTTTCTACCAGTACCACCAGTTAGGAGAATATCTTCATAAGTGCCTGCTTCATATAATGAACCAGAATTTGTTAAAGATACACCAGCTGTTACTAAAAAATTCTTTTGTACAAAACTGTCACCGTAAGTTTTGTAACCAGTTGGAGTAAAGTCAGCAAGTTTTTTACCTCCACTAACAACTCCAAGAGTTCCTATTTCTACTTTGTATAGACCTAAATCTTCATCATTTGTAAAAGCCAGTGATGGTGTAGGAACTGATCCGTCTCCTAATTTTAGGATACCAGTCGATAGATCACTACCACCTTGTGCAATGTTGAAAAGTTGTGCACCGATATCATTAATTTTAACCCTTTGTTGTTCAAAGGTATCAGTACGTGCTACATTAATTGCTGCCATTTTTGATTAACTCGCGCAAAAGGGACTTGATTTCAGAGACTTCATTCTTCAACATATTTATGTCGTCCAACGCGGAACCTAACTGCAAAGACTTTCTTCTTGCAGCTATGGCAGAATCATCCAAATTAATGATGGCACCTGTGTTCTTATCTCTTACGAGACCATCATGTCCTTCAACCTTAATATGCTTCATGCGCGGAAATTAGAAAGAGGCAACTGCACGAATGTCTTGGATCTTTGGCGCAAAGGATGGATCAACACTTTGCATAATAACTTTTACACCAAATGATGCAAATTCTGGAAGATCAGCAACACTATATTTAAACTCTTGATAAGAAGATTGTTTCTCAACAGTGCCAGAAATACTGTTTTCGCTAGTAGCAAGTTCTTGTACATCTGGAGAACCATCTGTGTTGAAGTATACCCAATCAATATCCTCAAAGTTTTCCTGACTAGATGCTTTCTTAATTCTATAAAGAACTTTTACATTTTCAGTTTCTTTTACATTAAGTGTAAGTCTGACATCAATAGAAGTACCAGGATTACTAATACCAATTTCTTTAGTTACATACTTAGCAACTGAAGAACTATTCTTAGAAGTATCTTCTGCAACAAAATCAATACCATCAGAGTATGTTAAATTTCCAACCTCAAGATATCCAAATTCTTCTGCTGGTTGATTAGGATAAGAAATAATATCACCAACTCTAAAGATATCCGCAAGTTGTTCTGTCACTACAGAATTTCTTGTAAACAATGAATTGTCAATAATTCTTCCAGTGTAATCATCTGCTAAAGGTTGAACATCAGTTCTAACTCTAAGTTCTTGTGTCTTACTATTCCAGATAACTGCTTTACCAGTAATTTTGTTATCGTATGTTTCGGCAGTATTAGATGGATTACGTGCGATAATTGTAGCACCATCATTAATATCAAAAAATAGTTCAGATGGATTAGAGTTAATAACCACAGATAATTGATCTGGTTGATCTCCAAGAACTACAGTCTCTCCCTTCTGGAAGAATTGACTTGTTTTTACTTTTACAAATATGTTAGTACCATTCACCCTAACAATAGTTCCAGAAGCTTTAGTTGTAACACCTTTAATTGTTTGATCTGCTTGAATTTCAGATGCACCAGAAAGTTGGAATGTATAAACTGGATAGAATTTAACCACTTGATCTCTTCTACCAAATCTATCTTCTTGACCTGTAGCATTTTCAATTCTGCTACTAGCAGTCTTTACTGATGCATTTCCTAAATCAATAACTGGAGATAAATGACTTGCAGTAGAAGTAAGAACCATTTGATATTGTAAAGAACCTTGAGAAATACTATTCAATGTTTCGTTGATTTCAGAAGCAATCATCTTCTGATTTGTAAAGTATTGTGGTTCATTTAAGAATGCTTTTTCAAATTCTGTTTGACTATAAGAAGTGTAATTTGTTGTTTTAGAATCAACAGGAATTACATTTGTAGTTTTAACAGAACAATCTAATTTTGTTCCTGTAAATGTTAAATATCCTACCTGTGGATAAAGTGTTTCAAATTTTCTATTAAATGTAGCATATACATTATCACCGCCACCAAAAGAATTAGCAGAAGCATCAGTAGAAGATCTAATATTGTAAGTATCAATACCACTATTAGAAATTTGGAATAGAGTACTGTTCAATGTTGCAGATGTAATACCACCTGTTTCTAAAGCAGTTCTAAAGAAGACATATGATTTACCACTATCTTCAAAACCATTGTCTCTATGTGATATCTTAATAACGTTATTGTTATTCTTGAATAATAAAGAGTTAGCATTGCTATTTGAACTAGCATTAGTTTCAATTGGATTATTAGATAATAATTCATATCCAAGTGATTTATTTTTAAGAACAAGAGTAGCAGGTCTAGTTATATTGAACTCTGCACGATACATCTTAAACTTAAGATCCTCAAAAATATCTTCTTGCCAACTCTCAGTATTTTGAGATTTATAGACAGAACCTAAAGCAGGTTGTGTAGTAATAACAGTGCTAGTTGCAATATCAGTCTCACCAAGTCTAGACGCCCAAAGTTTGTAGTCAGTAGAATCTGTTTCTACAACTAAAGCATACTCAGTATCATTTTGTAGATATACAGGATAGTCAAACTTGAAGTTTGTTGGTGTAGTAGAATTAGTAATACCCTCTCTATCAATAGCAACACCCATTCTAACAGCAGGAGTATCAATTTCTATAAAGGTTTGAATTTCACATCCACCTGCTCCATTACCAATACCTTTAACAACAACTGATGGTGGTTCAGTGTAACCAAAACCAGTCAGAGATATTTCAGTGTTATAAATTTGACCACCAGAAACCTCTACTTTTGCAGTTGCGGTAGAACCGCCAGGTAATTGTGGACTTTCAATAGTAAGAATTGCACTATCATAATTTTGACCAGGATTTGTTACTCTAATATCAGATAACTTACCACTGTCTTTTGCAATTGTTAATTTTAAACTAGTTCCATCAGTAGCATTAGATAACGTTACAGAAGGAACAGTTAGATCTTCATTAGCAGCAAAAGATTTACCATTATGATTGCTAAGAACAATAGTGTATACCTGTTCATTTGTTAGACTGTATTTACCAGAAGCAGTAGCAACTAATTCTACATTATTTTTATCAAATATTTGTAGAATAGGACCTGAGGCAGCAGAAGATGCACCAGTTACATTTTCTCCTTTAAACACTGAAACGTCACCGTTAGCATAACACTTAAGGAAAGTATTTGGAGAAAGAGTTTTCTCAGAACCAGGAACAATACTCTTACCTGGTTTTTCTGCATCTACATTAGTGATATATGTTTTGATTGGTACATTTGTACTCTTTTTACTAAAGAACAAATCTACACCAGTAATAAAACAACCACCGTCTAGATTTTCAATTTTAAATGTTTGTGCAAGAGGATTAGGTCTTACAGGGTTATCAGTATTACTTTCAATTAACTGAACACCTTCATTGGATTTAAAGTAAGAAGGTCTAGTAGATACGATACTAGAAGGATTTTCTGGAAGAATACCTGTAGCATAGTACTTAACTTCTGTGTAACTATCTACATCTTCTTTTGCTTCATTGGTAGAACTAGATGTAAATCTAAATGTCAATATACCAGAAGTAATAGATATTGCTTCTGCATCTGCATCATATCCTACAGTATCAATATCACCTGTCCATGTTGCATTTTCTAGTGGAGGATAACCAGATGGTAAAATAATTAAACCAGATGCATTACCATACTCATCAGTTGTAATAGGACCATTAAATGCAGATAAAGAGTTACCAGCAATACCAGTAAATCTTAAATCTGGATTAACCCAACGATCAATTTTTCTACCTTCAAGGAATACATACATCCTTGTATTAGGTTTCATTCTCTTAATCACAAATTTTACAGGAGTGCTTCTAGCAAAGAATGACAATGCAGTAGAAACAATATTACCACCTACAGTTTTAGTTTGTATACCTTTACCAACATCATTATTTTGTGGACTAATATTTGATGAACTAGAGATAGCAGCACTTTCAACAGTCGAACTTGATTGTTGTGAATTTACTTCACCTAATGAGTTGATAGATGTAAAGGAAGGTGCAGTACCAACCCAGTTAACAACAAAAGAATTATGAATACTAGAGAACGCTTCTTCAACACTATCTTTTGCTAAGAAAATATTAAAGAGAGTAGTATTAGTGTCTACAATAATTGGTTCTTCTTTTTGGTCATACCATTGATCAATAGAAGGAGAAACCACACCATCACCAACATACTGAAGTACAACAAATGGATTTGGATTAAGTTCCTTAGATGCTGCAGAGTTTCCTAGAAGTTCTAAATCTGTGTATGGTAAAGAAACAAGACTACCAGTTTTCTTATAACCAGAAACTGATCTTTGATCTTCTCTAACATTTACTTCTACTAAATCAATACTGTCTTCTTTAGACTGTGGACGTAGAACAGACTGTTGTGGATCAATAGCACAAATATGATCAAGAGATTTAAGATTACCTCTATGTGCCTCAAAATTATCAACAAAGAAACCAGATTTAAATCTATCTAAACCTACACTATCTTTAACTTGCATATTAAGAGCTTGTTGCTCTAGAATACTAAGAGTGGTGTAATATTCAAGACGTTCAATACGTTTCTCTAGTTTACCAATGTCACGCATTGTATAGCGTCTATTATCAACTGGAGTAATTCTTACATCTTTGCTTGTTTTAGTATATGCAGGAATGTATGCATAGAAGAGAGCAACAGCATCTTCGATTGGATCTGGTTTTGTTGGGTTTAGAGAAGAGTTACCTTCTTTAACAACAAAGTTTCCTTTTTGTGTTAAGAATACACCATCAATACGATCTAAGTATTGTACTTGACTGAATGAGAATGTATACTCTAAATTACTATCTGGTGCAGGTGTACTTGCAATAACTGATCCATTTCCAGAGAATGAACCCTCTGTAACTTCTAATAAAGACTTATCAAGATAACCTGGAATAATTGCATTAACATCAACTTTAGGTCTAAAGTCAATTACATTTTTAAGTTCAACATTACCTAGGACTGCAGAGTTAAAAGAAGGTATCTCATCTTCTGTAACACCTGCTTCGTGTAGATAACTATCAATAGTAACAAAGTCTCCCTGAGATTGCTGGAAATAATCAAAAGCAATTACAAGTTGTCCACCTGCAGATTCAAAACCTGGTTTTAAGACAATTCTAGAAACTTCATAAATTGTATCTCTTTGTCCATCATCAAAAGTATAGCGAGATGTTACATCTGTACCAGAAACTAAGTTACCTGCAGTGTCAACCTCAGGTGGTTGAGAAGGAGTGCCTTCATAAACATATCTAAGTTTAAATACATCAGAGTAAGATAATGTTTCAATGACTTCACTATCGTAATCATTACCTCTCAAAGGAATAACACGGTCACCAGATGCAACAACAACAATTCTCTTATTTCTTATAGCAGTCTTAAGTCTTGGTTTTGCATTAGATACTTCTAGAGTTGCAGTTAACTTAAGTTTAGGAAAATCTCCATTAGCAGGAATACTACCAAAGTATCCTTCACTTAATGCAAGACTAATAGATCCAGAAGTAAGACCACTAGCAGTATCAGTAGCAGAACTAATAGATACAGCATCTTCTGGAATATAAATGACGTCACCCATTGCTATATCAGGTGCATCGCCAGGATCAAGAACAGTTACAATATAATTTGCTTCAGTAAATGCAGCAAACCTTTGTGTACCAAATGGTAACTGTGCAGCAAATGTAATTATACCACCAGAACTAGATGCAGTGGTTACAAAATCTCTGCGGAAATAGTATTTAATTTTAGTATCATCACCACCAACAGAAATTTTTTCTACTTGTTTACTACCTGTTGGGAATAGTAGTGTGCCACTTGTAGTATTGTCACTCTTAGGACGTAATCTTACAATACTAGTATTTGTAACATTGCCAGGAAGTGCATTGTCTAGATAAATTCTAGTTTTAGAAGAACCTTGAGCAACTGTAGCATATTCTACAACTGATCTTACTAAATTATTATCGTCATCTGAGAATTGAATAAGATCGCCAGGAAGAAGTATACCAGCAGCATTAGCACTGAAACTAGTGGATTCTACAAACATTGTCCCCTTAGTTCCAAAGAAAGTGAAATTGGTAACGTTAGAAATTTCAGAATATTCTTGATTATCTACTACTAAATCACCATTAAATTTATTACCTCCACCTGATCCATAGGAAGCACCAATAGATTTAACATTATTTGGTGTGTATGTTGTTACAGTATTTCTGAATAGAACTGCACGGACTTCAGCAGCACTACCTCCTGAACCTTTGATTAAAACTTCAGGTGGTTGAGCAAATTGGATGTTTCTTAATGCATTTCTATTATTAATATTAATCTTGTAAACACCAGCACCGTAAACATTTGCTTCTAACTTAGAGGAATCATAATCAACACCATTTAGATTTACCACTGCTGATCCAGAATAACCAGATCCTCTTTGTAATGTAATGAAGTGAGATATTGTATTTTCTGTTGCAATTTTAACTGTTGTACCATCTTCAGATCTAATACTTTCACCAGGTTTAAACTCTCCAGATAATGTTTTGACAAAGAGTTGATTTTTTGCTGAGTATACTCCAGAAGCAGGACCTTCAATAACACCAAATGCACCACTCTCCAAACCAAAAATATATTTACCTTCCTCAAAAGAAGTTGCATCAAAATTATCTTCTAATAAAATTTTAGTAAAGAACTGAGGATCAAAATAAGAAAATTTAAAAATACTGTTGTATATTTCAGCACCACCAGCAAGACGACCTTTAGATAGAATAATATCACTATCAGGATTAAAACCAGAACCTCTTTCTTGTAAAGAAAAATTACTTGGTTTTACTTTACCAATTACAGGAGTAATAGAATTTCTATAATCTACAATCTCACCATAGTATGGAAATGGATCTGCTTGAGATTTCGCATCATTTTCTGTAATAAAAATAGTTCTTTTCTTTGAGGGATCACCATCATCATATTCAATCATAGAACTTTCAATTTCATCTTTATTACCAAAGACAGTTAGTTCTAGAAATTGTTGAGATGCATTACTATCAATACCTGGTCTATTAATTGTAGCAAAAGATAAAGTTTTAAAAGATCCGATATTTTGACCAAAACCACTATCGGTTCTTGTTTTGATATAATAAATTTCTGCGTATTTACTTTCAAAATTTGCATCAGTAATGTCACCAAGAGTTGGTTGACCATTCAGACCATTTACTTTTACAGTAATAGTTCTAATTGCATCATTAGCAGTAAAACTTAAACCTCTTCTAGCAATTGTTTGTTTATGATCTGTAGAAAGTTCTGTATTGTTAGTACCAATAGATCCATCAGTAAAAGTTTGATATAAAAATACATCAGGATATGCTGTAAGTTCAGATCCTTCTTTGTTTAGAGGAACACTACCATAAACATTAGAAATATTAAATGATGGGAGACCTTTGGTTTTTAATGTTACATTATCACTAGAAAGACTTTCTCTTGCTTTATTAATTTCAAGATACTTTGTTTCTTTGTTTACAATTTCATATCCTTTGACATATGCTTTACCAGGACCAATGCTGGCAACCATTTTTCTAGATGCTTCCCCAGCAGTATATCCGTTATATAAACCAAATTCATCAGCAGCGTAGATACCTTTGTTATTATCTTTCTGCGCCCATTCTCTGACGTCAACACTAAAATTATCTACAACATAATCACCACTCTCATCAAATGTTCTACGAGCAAGTGTTTGCTCAAGAACACTAAAGTCAGATGGAGTTACTTTTCTTTGTACAACTCCTCTTTTAACTGTAAGTAGTTGAATAAAATTCTTATCAGTGATTGCACCAAGTGCAAACTCTTTAATTTCTAAACCAATTTTTAATCTATGTGCACCTGGTGCAGTATAGTTAGAACTACCAATAGCATTATCATATAGAGATACGTCTGCCTCAGGAGTAATAATTTCTTCTTTAATTGTAAAACCTACTTTTGCAGATGGTTTATCATAATACTCATCAATAACAAGTAACTGCTCATCATTACGAACAAAATATCCATTTACAAAGTAAATACCTTCTTCTACTTTAACAGCAGAACCAAATCCCATTGCAGGACTTTCTAGAGATGTTGTTTCTCCAGTATCAGGATTAGTAATAGGAATACTAGTAGGAAGTACACTACCATCAGTTCCAACTACTAATAATGGAGTATTAACACCATCTACTACCTCTAATGTCTCACCTTGTCTAAAAGTAGGTTCTGTATTAGAATTACCACTATTAAGGTAACTTACGAAAATAGTATCAGCAGTGCTTTCTGTTGCTAGTTTTGTTGCGAGTACATTTGCTAAAACGCCAGAAGTCAAACCTCTTAACTGCTGACCGACTAGTTGTGAAATATCATATTTTTTATAGACAATACTATCTCCTTCTGAGATTGCAACTTCAGAAACAGAAGATAATTTAACATAATCTAATTTCGTGTTGAGACCTACCTCACCAGGAATTACTTGTTCTCCTTGTTTAAATGCATATTTTCCAAAACTCTCCAATTGATTTTGAAGAATTGATTGGACTTGTGTTAATTCTCTCCCTTGTATTGAGTAACCAGGACGGAATAGAATCTTATAAAAATTCTTAGTCGCGTCAAAGTCCTCATAATAAGGATTTACATTGAGGTTCGTCTTCTGTGGCATTGTACTCCGCCAATATCGCTAGTATCTAGTCATTTAGTATTTAGTAGAGTTAAAAAAAATCCCCCCATTGCTGGAGGGATTTTCAATTCTTTTTTTAATTAGAATTCGATAACTAATTTGATGTCTTCAATCTGGTCAGGAGCACGAGTAATTAGTCTTCTGTTCTCAACGTAGATTATTTCACCAGAGTTGTTCTTAATTTCAGCAGGTGCAAGTCCAGATGCAAAGGTAGAACCATAAGTTGTACCACTATAACCAGTCTGTACGTTACCAGATGCAGTAGAACTTTCACCAGTGATTGCGTTTGCACCAGATACGAAATCTCTTACAACACCACTATCAACGTGTGAATCGTTTGTTTGGATATACTTAAGAACTCCAGCAGTAGTAGAACCACTGTCTAATGTCCATGATACAACTGTACCATATGCTGTACCACCAGAAACAGTCTGTTGGATCTTCTCGTCAATTGCGTAATCAGCAGTTGCACCAGTAATTTTGATTGCTTTTAAACCAGAAACAGTATCATCAGTGATAAAGTTAGTAGAACCTTGCTCAATAGGATCAGCAATAATACCAATACGACGGAAGTCGTTATCTACAGGGAAGTCTCCAGAACCTTCAGCGTATGTCAAACGAATGTTTGTCATTACACGCTTACCATTAAGTTCTGTTTCATGGTCAGAACCATGACCACCTAAAGGAGGTAAGATTACTTCTAGAGCACCAGTTGCACCGCCAGGAGTTGCAACAGCACTTGATAAACCAGCATCAGAGAATAAGTTACCATTACCTAAAAGAACATTTCCGTAGGTGTAACCTGATCCACGAGCTTGAATTTCAGCAGCTGTTATTGTACCAGAACCATTTGTTGTAAATTTTACAATACCACCTGATCCATCTCCTTTAATAGCAGTGTATAAAGTTTGAGATGCAGGTAAGGTAGAACCAGCGTCTTCAATAATAACAGCATCAATAGCACCATCAACTACTTGTGCTACAACACCAATTCTAGAAGCATCATTGCTTAGAACGATTGGCATAAAGTCAGATGAAAGGAATTTAATAACATCATCAGTTGGGATGGTGTACATATACTTCCAAATATAACCTGCACCAGTTGTCTCAGTATAAAGACCAGTAGATGAACTATAGTTTGCTGCATCTTTAATTGGTTCTTCAGTTGCAGCCTGTCCAGTAGCGTTAGAAGGATCCTCACCATTGTAAAGGCATTTGAATACTTCATACTTAGAGTTCATTACATAGAACTTCGCTTCAGAAATACTTGTTTGACCAGTAGCGGTTGATTTACCAATAGCACCACCACCAGCAGGAGTGTCAGCATAATCTGGTTTCCACATGTCAAACTTAGGGTTGACTGAAGTATTCCAGTTATAACGACGGATTACAGTTCTTGCAAACGCATCAGTAATACGTTTTGCAGCGATTAGTTCATCATAAATTGCTATTTTTTCTGCTTGGTTATCAAGAGGCAATGGAGGAAGATCCTCAGTTGCATAACGGTAGATGCCTGCTTTTGCAGTAGCACCTGTATCGGATCCACCAGAACCACCTGTTGCGCCAGTACGACACTTGAGGTCGGCACCTAATGAAGGAGTAGAGTTAACACCGCTGCTACCAAAAACGTCGGTCAAAAGAAGGGCACTATCATAAACTGCAGCAATGGTGGCACGGAAAGTAGTGGAATTATATGTTCCGACGTATACCTCGTCACCAACAGTAAAGGTCGTGGAACCTTTTGAATAGATTTCTAGATATGCTCTCCAAGGTTGAGGGCGACCTACGAAGAAATACATCCTCGTCCTACCTGGATCTGTAGCAGATGATCCTTCTGTGAGAGATTCTAAGAATTGCTTCGCGTTAAATATACGAAACTTATCAGAAATAATAGCAGCCATGGTGTTCTTTGTCCGACGTTATGAAATTTGTGCCTGAGTTATTTATATTTATACTGTATTTAGTCAATTGTTATAGGGACTATCTCAGATCCAGACGCAATCTGATCGTCACCGTTATGTAAAGTACATCCAGTAAAGGTGTTAGCAGTCTTACCAGTGTATTTAATTACACCAGTAAGTGATCCATTATTATGGAATAAGTATCCTTCGCTAGGGAAGTAATTTGTAGTTGCAACTGTTATTGTGCTAGGTATTGGTGTAGCAGCAGTTTGACTGATTGCAACAGGATTTTGAATAGATGGTGGCATCAAAATAAACTTAGTACCATCTAAAGCAAATGAGGATGATCCTCTCTCAGCAAAATCTCTAATTGTAAGTGATGGGAAGTAGAAAGTAAAGTCTGATATAGTTAATCCAGATACACCAGCAGTACCAGCATCAAATATACCATCTCTATGACTAATTGTGAAACCAGCGTTTGTTTTAGCGTATACTCCAACAAATGCTGCAAACGCACCAAATACTTCGTTAACAATCTCAAGGTCTGTTCCGTCTCTACGTCTAACAGAATATAAACCTTGATTGTCTATAAGATCTACAAAACCATTTAGTCTAGTAGAAATTGGATCAGTAAAGAATGCGCTTTCTTCATAACCATCAACAGCACCGCCTGGTGGTAGGTCGAAGAAGAATTCAGATCCTGCTTTAGTAACAGTAAGATCTATAGCTTGAGTTTGGAACTCGCTAGTTACTGTTTGTATCTGAGCATCTATTTGTGTTGCATTATGAGAAAGAGTACTTTCAGTAATATTATTTGGATCAATATCATGAACTTTCTGAGCATCAACTATAACCTCTGTTATTGTAGAAGTGCTCTGAAGTTGTACTTGTCCAAGTGCTACAGTCGATGTAGATTGTAAAGTTACAACAGGTGTAATATACTGTTCTTGTCTTACTCTATCCTGACCACTTCCTACAGTTCCAGTTGCAGCAGATACTGCGACCAACTTACTCTCTGCTTCAATCTGAGCAAGAGCAACAGATGCAACAGAGATAGGATCTGGGATTTGTCTCAAGAATGTACCAGCAGTCCATGCTTGAGCAGTGGTTCCTTGTCTTCCTCTCTGTACCTTGAGGAAACGATCATTAAGTTTGCGATAGTAGTATACAACTTCGTCACCAATTAATAAGAAACCAAAAGGTTTAAATTTACTGGTGTCTGAAATGTAAACTACATTTTCTGTTGGATCTAGGTCAACTTGTAAGAATGCACCATCAGCATAGTAAGCAACGTTAGTAAGTGCATCATTAGGAATGAGGTTCTCAAACGTTGTAACGAACTTATTAACAAACTGTACAACAGAACTACTCTTGATTGTATCTACACTAGTAGAAAGTACATTTACAACTTGTAGATGTTCTTTCTCTGGTGTTACTTTACCACCTAATGTTTCAAATTCTTCAATATCTGGTTCTAAAAATCCTACAGTCTCAGTAATCTTTTGCTCAAGATTTTCTCCAGCAAACTCAGATGCTGGTTGTACATGATTTACAATTACTCTATCTGTATCTGATGGACTTCTAGCAAGAAGAACAGCAATACCAGTAATTCCTGTAAGACCAGCAAGTCTCTGATCAGAAATAAAGGAGATGATATTGAGATTGGTTCCAGCTGGTGGTGGAACTGGATTTATACCACCCTGTGCTATAGAAACACCAATATCTCTTTCTGTTAGAATGTCATATCTACGTGCTACAATTACTTGAGGTGCTTTAGTATAACCAGAACCACCATCAAGTAGATCAACACTGATGACTTGACCTTTTTGTACAAGAACGTTTGCTCTTGCACCACCACCATCACCATTTACAGGTACAAACTTAAGAACTGGTGGTGTAAAATATTGATATGCTGTAGGTTGTGTAATAGGATCATAACTACGTTGGTTCCAAACAAGTTCAGTAACAACTCCGTTAGTGATCTTAGCAATTACAGATAAACCTTCACCTCTTGTAATACCAACATAATTTTCAATCTCAACAGCACCAAACATTTCATGTGATGTCTGTTTTCCATCTCTACCTTCTCTGGAAGTTGTTTTTTCTGGTAACTGTTTAATTCTACGGAATGATTTTTCACCTTCTAAACGAACTTTATCATTCTGTGCAAGATATACAAATGGGTTTCTATAACCTTTACCAATGATAGTTCCAAACCAAGAAGCATTGTCATCAGTTAATAATTTTCTACCTAAATCATCTGTGTCAAAATTCTGAATAGCAGAGGTAACGAAATCGTTATCAGGAATTGTAAAGGTTCTATCAGGTTTTGATATAACAGCGAATGTAATACCTAAACCATCTTCTAATTTTGGATTTTGACCTTTTAGATCCCAATACTTATTAGTTGCATCATAACTAAGATTGGTAACTTGACCAAGAACATTAAGAGTTCCATCTCCTCTTCTTTGATAAGCGACGATAGGAGTTCCAACAGCATCGCCCATCCATGCAAATGCGGTATATGTATCCCATACAGAAGTAGTTACAGTTCCAAGTACAAATTGAGATCTACTGAAATAAGTGTCAGGAGCATAATCATAAATGCTGAGAATAGATCCGACATCTCTTCCATAGAGATATCTCATATCAATCTTCATCTCCTTTTTAATAGGAACATTGAAGAAGATATTAGGACCTGATATAATATATGATTTATTATCACCCTGTTGCTGAAGAACACCATCGAGGAAAACATAAAGATTTTCTGGTGCTTCAATATTTTGTACAGAGTTGTCTAATACATCTAATATTAAGAAAGGACCTGATCTAACATCATCTACTAGAGTAGGTTCAATAGTAAGTCTCTTATAGTTACCAACACCAATTCCAACAACTTTCTCTACAGCAGTTGGTTCACCAATGGTTTTGGCACTAAAGTCTTGATCCCAAATAGGAGGAACATCAAACTTAATTTTGTTTGGAATTACATCTTTATCAATAAAGTATGCATCAAACAATGGATATTCTTCTGTATACTTTGGTTTCTGTAATACAGCATTAAGAGTTAAGAATAAGTTCTCATCCTCTTCTAATAGTACATTTGTACCATCGTTCCAGAAGAGATCAAATTCTTTAGTCTCACCATCAATAAAGTCAGGAAGAGTTCTAACAACAGTTTCTTGTTTTATAATATCATCAATATTATCATATAGAGATGTAATACCAGAAATCACATCCTCACATTCTTGTGCAGGAATGTTAGGATCTAAGATAATATTGTAATTAGAATATGTAAGAGTTCCTGTATAATATCCAGATCTATTAGGATTAATACTTGTCTTGGCAACTGCACCTTTTCCTTTGTTGAATATATCATCTACAATTTCATAGTATGTGTTAAGTGTTGCCTCTACTTCAGCACATACAGGAGTTGCGCTATCTACAAGAACATTAGGATCAGTGACTTGTCCACCATTTCTCATAGCGGTAATCATTTGATCTTTTGCATATTGGAATGTTGCTAATGTTTCTGTAATCTCATTATTAACAAACTCTAATTTTTCTCCGTTTGGATATTTTGCACCTTGATAATAGAACTGTGCAAATTGAACAACATTTTCATTACCACCTAATTGTAAATGATATGCGATAGCATCAACCAAATATCCAATATCACGACTACACTTAGTCTGAATATCATATGTCCCGCCAGGTGCAAAACCTGTAATGTTCACAGATGATACAGTTAAACCATAACTACCTTCTTGATCAATATAGATGTATGTAATTCTACCGTCTTCATCAATTTCTGCAGTTGCAGTTGGTGGGAACAATCCAGCTCCCGATGCAGATAATGTGACAGTTGGATTTTTGGCATAACCAAAACCAGGATTGGTAACAGTAAATGTAGTTCTCTTAGTGAGATTACATTGTGCATCTAAATCAGTTGTTGGACTACCACCAATACCACGGATGTAACCTATTGGTGTACCATCAGTAAATCCTGATCCACCTTCAGTAATCCAAATATTGCTAACTTTCTTACCTAATACAATTTCTGCTGTTGCATTACCATCAATAGTAATTTCTTTATTAGAATATCTTTCACCATTGTATCCATCGATACTAATACTTGTAACAGCGTCTCCAGTAACAACAGCAGTAGCTGTTAATCCATACATGTCACCACCTAATGTGACAGTTGGAGGATTGGCAGGATCATATCCACTTCCACCATCGGTAATGGTAATTGATTTTACATAACCGTTTAACTCCAGATCAGCAGATAGTTCAACAGCAATTCCAATTTGATTAGTTGGACTTACTACAGTATCAGATGCTGGGAAAACATATAGTGTTGGTGCAGTTTCATAACCGTCACCTGCATTATTGATTTGTACAGCACCAGGATCTAGTGTTCTTAATGTTTGTGCAGTAGCAGTTGCTTGTACTCTTGTGCTAGTAGGATCTTCCCAATTTAAAGAAGGATATGTAGATTTTGCCCAGTTGATAGAAGTTTCTTGTATCCAAGTCTTATTCTTTCCAATTAGTTCTCCTGCCTTGAAGTACATACCATTGTTAAGACCACTCCAAGAGAATGTAATCTGATCAGTACCAGAGAATGAAGAAGGTACTGTGACAGTAACACCAGATGGTAACTCATAAGTATCACCAACAGGAACTCTACCAGTGTCTGTAGGAACTGATGAAGTAGTTGCTGTACCACTAAGATCTGTAACACCCACAGGAGCACCACCGCCTCCACCAGAGTTAGCAAGTGCAGCATGACTTACAGTTACCTGAGTAGCATTATTAATAGCAGTGATTTTAGTATCTACAGGGAATGCTCTTCCAGAACTTAAGTACATTCCAACAGCAACGTTTTCTGTAGAAGAAATTGCTACAGTCCTAGAACCTTGTAGATAAGACGCACCTACATCTGTATAATCCCAGTTTCTAGTAGCAAGTTTTGCTAGTCTTACTGCATATGCAAAAATATTAGAACTTTCTGTTCTATAATTTTGAATATAAAGATAATCATCGTCATTATTAAATGTAGAAATATAATCTACTGTTTTTACATTACCACCAAATCTAACATCATGATCTAATGCTCTTAAAATTGTTCTGATGTTTTCTTGATAATCATCAGTCTTTGTGCTCCAATCTAAACTACCATAAGTTGCTTTTCCCCATCCAATTGTTTCTTCAATTATAAATTCAATATTTCTTTCAATCTGATTTGCAGCATCAATATATCTACCGTTACGTTGGAAAATATTTCTTAATTTTTTAAAGTGTTTGTCGTTGTATTGATTATCTTTAAATGCAATATATTTTCCATAAAAATTAACACCACCATATGGTGTCAAATCAGTCTGTCCTTCTCCTGTTTGTTTTTGACCAGGTCCTAATGGTGGAGCAGAAAATGTAATCTGAGATCCACTAACTGTATAAGAAACACCTGCGTCTTGTAAAACACCATCTAGTGTAATAATAAGGTTATTAACATTATATGGTGTAAATGGATTATCTAAATCATCTCTAATTTCAAATACTGTGTCTCCTTTTAATCTACCCTCGCTATCGTAGTATCCAGTAAATGGATTTTTAGACCACCATGGTTTCCCTGCAGCAGTTGTACTATCGTAAAAATTAGCAGTCTGATTGTATATTCTAAATTCAAAAGCACGAAGTTCATTAAAATTAAATTCAGAAGATGCTGCAGCACCAACACCTCTACGAATTCTTTGGTTCTCAATTTTCTGCACAGTTTGAGTAAGAACTTGTTTAGTGCTTTCAATTGTAATCTTATTTTTATTAGGATCCCAAAGTTGTACAACAGAGAAGTGAGATGCTTTTGGCATTTCAACTGGCATCTCTGCATCAGCAGTGCCTTCTACATCAACCTGACCAAACAACTGGAAACCAGCAGGGTGTGTTGTAGACTTAATGAGTTCACGCCACTGATTAATTGGTGTTTTAGATTTAACAACATATGAATAGTCTTGATAGAAATAACTATCAACAATTTTTTGATTAGATACACCTAATCTACCACGATCAGTTTTAAAGAAACCTAGATTATCATAGAAACTTGTAATCTCTTCTTCAAACGTAGTAACAAAAACAGATTTAAGTGTAGCAGTAACAGGACTAACATCAGCTTTAAATGATACGTTCTTTCTGAATATACCTGTGATATTTTCTACTTTGAGTAAATTAGAACCTTCTCTCCATTCTACAACTTTTGCTCTTGCTACTTCGACGCCATCAATAATCTGTTTAATAATTTCACCTTTTCTAAAATTGCCAGTAGCATTGACAACAACAAAAATAGAGTTGGATTGGAAAGTAGATCCAACAGTTTTATCTAAATGATATGCTCCACCATTATTAGAGATAGTGATACTTTTTGGTAAACCAATAGTATTACTTTCTGCGTATGCAGATACATTTGATTCTACAATTTCAATTTCTGGTGCAAAGGTATATCCTCTGCCTGGATTACTAACAGTGATTGAAAATATTTGTCCTTGTCTGATAATAATATCAAAAGTTGCACCTGTACCATCACCATTCGTAATAACTACTTTTGGATTAGAATAATTTAAACCTTTATTTGTGATATCTACACCAGTAATTGTTTCAGATGCAATATCATATAATACAGTAGCAGCACCTCTATAATCAGTTGTAGGATCTACACCTACAACGATAGGAACTTTCTTGTAATTAAGTCCTAGATTAGTTACCGAAAATCCATTGATCTCACCGATAGAGAACTCACCAGTAGTAGTGTAAGAAATGGATCCAGAACCATCCCAGAGAGGAGTACTAGATATATCATAAACAAACCTATTTGATGTAACATAACTGACAGTTTTAACTCCTTGTAATGGATCTGTAATAATTTTTAAATATGCTTCTTCAGAATTTACAATATTTTTTCTATCATAATAATAGAAGTTTGTAAAATTGGTTCCTACTTTACTAGAATAATTATTTGTCGCTAATCTAGAACCAAATCCAAATTTAACTTCAGTAAATGAACCAGAACTACCTGGCGAAATAGTAGAAGTAGTTTTTTCTAAAGTTTCTAAATTAAAATTCTTACTAGGAGACAAATCAAAATAAGTCCCAGTGAGACTAGAATGAGACGTATCAAATTTATACTTATAAAATTCTTGGATATCAATATTTGGATTAGGAACAAATGTACTACCGTCTTCCGAGAATTCAAATTTATAAGTTAAAGAACTAGCAGAATTAACACTGACTAATCTAGCAGGTGTGCTACTGTCAAAGAAACTAGAACTTTGAGCAACTTCATTTGCAGTTAGTACAATTGTACTATAAGGATATGTAATATTAATTGTTTGTGTATCTCTGTCATATGATTGTATGCGTCCAGAATTAGCACCTGCAAAAATCTGATAATTATCAGCAAAGTTGTATTGTGCCTTAAATAATTTTACGAGTTGATTGTCATAGTGATCTTTATCTTCTGTATTTTCTTTTCCTCTTACTACAGTTAGAGATCCACTCGCCACATTAGTAATTTCCATTACTTCTTCACCAATCATGATCAAATCATTATTGGCATATCCAATTGTACTATCAACAAAGAGAGTTGTTTCTCCTGCTGCCATACCAGAATGATCAACATAAATTACAAGACGTTGTGTGCTCTGTGATGCACCAGATCTTACAAGACTTTCATCATCAACGCTAAGATAATCTGCTTTTGAGTATCCTGAACCTTTTGCCTGAATTGTAATACTAGAAACAATACCAGCACTAGAAACTACAATATTTGCACTAGCACCAGTACCAGATCCACCAGTTAATGGAACATTATTATATGTACCTGCAGTATAATCAGCACCACTGTTTAATAATTGAAATCTACCAACACCACTATCTTTAACTTGTGTGTTTACTACAGGTGCAATAAGAGTTGCTGTTTGATATAATCTTTTTCTTATAAAATAAATTTTTGTTTTTGTAGCGTCATCAGGATTAATTGAAATGTCTACATTATCACCAACACCTAAACCATGAGGTGCATCAGTCTCAATTAATGCTACACTTTGATTAACATCAAATGGTTCTAAATTATCGCTAAGAGATGTAAGTGTGACAACTCTAGATCCAACAGTATTGAAAAGATTGCTAGAACGAATAAAATACTGATCATCAATAACCCAAGTTCCAGATAAAACTTTTATCTTAACTACGTTTTGTTTATTAGTTCCTTCTAATACTTCACCAGTTGCAACAGGATCACTTTTACCATCTGTAAGATTAAGAATAGCACCTTCTGTATAAGAACTATCCTGATCTACTAGAATACTAAATGTTTTAATATCAGCAGAGAAAGTTCCTGTATTATCAAATGTACCATTTACATTTTTAAGAACAATACGATTATCACTAGCAACAGTACCAACAATCTCACCAAATGCACCAGAAGATGGTTGTCTCAATATATCGTCAGCAAATAAGTATGCAGTTTGAATTGTAGTTAATTTAACTACTTTACTTTCTTTTGATTGTAAGTAGTTTACACCTTTACCTTTAACACTAGAGACTAGTGCCTCAACTTCAGAACCTTCTGTTCCTTCATTATTAAAATATACTTTAGAGTTTACAGAGAAGTTAGTAGAAGAACTTTCGATAGAAATATTATCAACAGTTCCTGGTGAGACATCGGAAATTTGTCCAACAAATCCTTCACCATTTTTAGGCATTCCTGTAGTGAAAAATCTTCTTGCTTTCTTTGGTAAATCTAACTGGGTAATGTTAGAATTGTAATTACTATCAACAGGTAAAGAATAGAAATTAGCACCTAGAAGGTAGGGGAATTTCGGTACTTGATCGCTATCAATAGTAATGAAATAAGCATAAGTTCCTTGCGGAAATTCTGGGGTAACACAAAATCGTCCATTGTTTTCGTCTAATGATCCACTCTTATGTGTGTATTCATAGTCATCAACAAATGTACCTAATGGATAGTTACTGATTGAAGGACCATTAGAACGAGATCCTTTAATAGAGTAACTAGATGACTGTCTTCTAATTGCAGAAGTTGCATCTAATGGGTCAAGATAACCAAACGGACCATAAATTGGATTTCCATCGTAGGCAAATCCTATAATAGGAGAGTGGGTTTTCGTGGCTGGTTCAGAACCAGCATTGTTGATGTTGTCATTTAAAGCAACACGCAACGCTTTCGGGTTACCGAGGTAACCATAACCATATTCTAAAACAGGATCGTAATTTTGGAAGATATAACCATTTTCTGTATCTAACTCATTCTTGTATTTTTCAAATCTATTAAAATTCCATTCTTTAAGTTCGGGAATACCTGTAGCATCTTCACCAACAGGAATAATATCAACAATTACTGTATCTTGACTATAAAAATTACCCTCGTCAATTTTTTCAAAATCAGTTATTTTACCATCACCATCAACGATAGCATTGTAACTAGCAAATCTACCACGACCAGCATTATCTCTAATTTGTACAATAGGAGGAGATGAATAATACTCACCTGCATTATCAATCTGCAAACTAGTAACTTTACCACCAGTTACAATAGCACGCACCTCTGCTCTTCTACCAGACGTAATTGTAATCTCTGGAGTAATTGGGTAGATGTCAGTAGTGTCTACAATAATGCTTTCTACAACTTGACCAGCAAGAACTGCTCTTGCTTTGTTAGGAACTTGATCAACTAATACAAAAGGTGGTTTAGTATAACCTCTACCTTGAGTATTAACTCTAATTCTTTCTAAAATACCAAATCTAATACTCTCAGGATCTCTATAACTGAAAGTACGAACACCATTGAGTAGAATACCAGTATCTGCTTTTGGTGTATTGTATCTTTCAGTGGTGGTTGTTGCTTGTTTTCTAATAATACGAAGAATATCTTGATCTAAAAGATTTTCTGTAATATTAGTAGTACCATCTAAAATTTTATGTGATGGATAACTTGAGGATGTGATGTAATAATATTGGTCATCTTCATGAATAGAAGTTACGTTGGTTGTTACACCTCTGAGATCCGTTGCTATATCTGGGTTTGTAGGAGCATTAATTGTAGCACCTTGATTTAGTAACCAACGTGTATTGTTAGTTCCTACTTTTACAATTCTAGGATCAGAAGTTTCAAAACCAGGTTTAGATACTTGGATCTTATCACCAACATTAGAATATGGTTTACTGTCAATAGAATCAAGATTATAAACAACACCAAGTGTTAAAAGACTTACACCAGTTGCAGAAATTGTTACTGGTTTGTATACCTCAGTGCCTTTAGGATAAAAAATAGAAGTTGATGCTTGCCTATTATCGATAATAAACTGAGTTGCGTTTCTCTTCTTAAAAGTAATCGTCTCTGTGCCAATTAAAATAGAACCTTCTGCACCCCATCCAGTAGCAGAAAATACATCAACTCTATCACCAGTACTATCGGTACCACCTAATGATTTGGTTAGTTCAGTTTTAGTAGAGATAAAGAACTCACCATTAACTGTCTCTGGTGCTAATACAATATTCCAAATTGGTTCACCATCTTTTGTGCCATCAGAATATACATTGTCTACTACAGCAGAAGCATAACCATACTCCGTGGTTGCTTGCTGTACAATCTGTTGACCTATTAATGCTTTTGGATCACCAGATACAACAGAACACTTAAGTGCATATACATTGATCCAGTCTGCATTGGAAGATTTGTATGTGTAATCTTTTGGTTTGTATACTTCTGGTTTATTGTTAGCATCTTTTGCAACAATAGTATTGAATACAAACTTAATAGAACTATTAGTACCCTTCGACTTATAAAACCTCTGAATATTTTTAATAAGGGTTCTCTTATCAATCTCACCCTTAAGATATTTCTCAGGGAAAGACCCTAAGTATTGTGCTTCAAAATTCTTGACTAAAGCGTAGAGAAATAGGTTGCTTATGTTATGTACTACAGCACCGCTAGAATGGGTTCCTGCCTCTGTGCTTTGGAATTGTGACGCTTCGTATAGATCGCCTAATGAAGTGTTACCACTGACGCCTCTAGAGCACTCTCTGAACTCAGTATCAGTTCTAGTGCCATAGAAAATAATCTCATCATCAATTTTAATATAACCGTTCTTCTTTGGAAAAGACTGTGCGTCGTCTACTGTGATTGTTGTATCATCAATACTAACATCTGCTGCTAATATATCATTTTGCTTAAGAATATTCTTCTCATAAAAATCGATATCAGCATACTTCTGAATGTTATTAATAACATCCAAAGTACCACCTTGTACTTCCTGTGCTTCGTAATACTTTTGAACAAACTTACCAAAAAGTTCATATTCAGAAGATATAAAAGCAGGAAGCTGTGATTCGATTAGAGTAGAAATTCTCTTAGTCTTTACAGCAGGCATTTAATTTACTCTTTGTACGCAGTGAATGATGAATTAGCAACATCTACATCAAGATAAACTTCACGCATTGCCTTGATGTCATTAGATAGTGGTTTTACCCTTAGTGAAATACGATTATCAAAGAAACTACCCTTAATGATTGTAAGAGCATACATCTTGAGTTCACCTTTTACATAATCTATTTCGCCAACTTCACTGTCGAGGAGGACTTTTTCACCAGTCACCCCATCTAGTCTATATAGGATTATTTTCCCCTCCTTATCCTCCAGATAAACGTCAAAATTAGGGTATTCAGTAACCCTAAAACCAGTAGACGAAAGAACAGGATCGTCGCATTCACTATCGAACGCATTTTGGAAACATACTTCATAATAGAACGTTGAATTGAGTTGAGGAATGAAATCTTTCCTCATAGTTACCTCAGTTAGGTTAGAATTGATTGCACGGTCAGAATCATCGATAACTGCGACCGTCTTACTATACCTAAACTTACCATTAAACTTCTCAGTATCACTTGTATCAAGATAAGACTGTACTGAACCAATGACCTTATCTCTAACTTGAGCAGGTGTCATGTCAGTTTTGTTTCTATCATAGTAAATTTTACTGGTTAATTCAACAAACAAAATAGAAGGATCTACTAATTTTGGTTCTACTGATGCAACAACATACTTTTCTAGTTCTGTAACAATTTCATTCTTAGTTAACGAAGTAAGATAACTTGCATCTTTAGGTTTCAATGCAATGAATACTTTACCATATTGTGGTGGATCTTGATCTTCTCCACCAAAAATAATAATATCACTTGTAGCAGGATACACTCTACGAACAATTGCTTCATAGTCCTGTGCGGTCACTGCACGGTCTTGTGTGCCATATGCCTTAGGAGCGGTGTATTTTATCTTAGAAGTACTTTCTATCTCTTCACCGCCTGCTGAGGCAACAGTAGAAGTAATAGAGACGTTAACATTAGGTGTTACACCATTTACATTCTCTAATACACCAGAAAATACAAAAGTTCTAACTCCATTACTCTCAGAACCACTAGTTGTGATATAAGAAACCTCAATCAAAGCACCGTTGTCTAATTTTGCACCTAAAATTCCATCACCCATGATGATCTCATATCTTTCATCTTCAATCTCATCAATAAAGAAGACTTTTGATGTACTATCAACATCTAGAATATTATCTGCAACCAAATATGGTTCATTTGCTCCACTACCTGTAGGATATACCTTTACTTTAATTGTATTAGTATCAATGTTACGATTATCAAGAATAAATCTCTGATTTTTAAGAGAAGTATTAACAGAAAAAGTATTAACTAATCTTGTTCCTTCTTTTACTGGTACATTCGTGAATGTTGCAATCTTATTTGAGACTTGTGCCTTTACATCATCAGTAACAACATACTGATACACGTTGTTATCATAAGACGCAATAAATCCTGTTCCTCTCCTTAAAAACAATTCAGTGTCTGTTGTAGTATTAGGATAAGTTGCAGTGAAAGAAATATATGCTGTAGGTGATGTTGCACTCTTAGGTCTATACCCTAACTGCTTTGCTAATGCCACCACATTGTCTCTCAAGGTGGCACTTTCAATGAATAGTTCATTGACTACCATGTTCGTATTGAACGCAGTATAATAAGTGTTATATGCTAATACATCAATGAGGTTAGATAAAGCACTACCCTCAAAATCGTAGTCTGTAAATTCTGTTTGTGCTCTGAGGTAATCTTTCAGAGCGATTTTGATGTCTTCAAAATCTAAATTGGCAACCTGAGTATAAGGCATTATCGTGTACGCTCTAAGAAGAATTGAATTCCTACTGGTTGATCATCTCTACCAACAATAGTGTAAAACACTTCTACACTATATCCGTTGTTATCGTAGTCTGGTGTACAAAGAATGTCATTGACAGAAATACGTTGTTCAAATCTATCCAAAGTTTCTTTAATACTTGACTTGATAAGTCCAGCAGTACCAAAGTCTAATGGTTCAAACAACATACCAGATACGTCACAACCAATCTCAGGTTGAAACAATCTTTCTCCTTTGTTAGTAAGTATCAAGGAAGTCATTGCTTGTACAATGGCTGCCTTATCCTTCACCTGTACCAGATCATTTGTTACAGGATGTTTCTTAAATGTTATGCTTAAATCCTTGAATGTCTGGAAGGTAGGCATTTACACAGCAATAGGCTGCTATTATTTATCCTTCTTTTCTAAACTTAGTGCACTCGTCAAGGAATTCCTTCTTTCTCTTCATCTCAAACAATTCTCTATCGTCATTCTTCTCAATCCTATCCATAAGAGGTTGAGCATCATATTCTGAAATGAGTTTCTTACCACTCTTGATAAATTCTTCTGATTTGTCTACTTTAATTACCATGGTTCTTAGATAAAGTCTAGTGGTTTCTCGTCAGAACTTTTATCGGGGTTACCATCCCTCTCTTGTGGTGTTTCCCAGAAGTAATCATCAGTGTCGCCTAAGCGTCCCCACTCTGTGCCATTCTCGACTTGATACTCTATGGTAGAAACCTTAAAGTCTGGTGTCTTTGGATGCTGTGGGGTGATAGAGAGGTCATACAGACGCATCCTATTATTTGGATACAATGCATACTGACCATTCTCTAACTGAATACAATTATGCGACTTATGCTCTTGTGGTACTTCACTCACATTATTATCTATAACATTTATATCCGCATGGTAGTTATCTAAAGTAAACAAATACTGTCCTTTCATCAGACCATGGTCTCTTGTGCGGATCTCACAATCCATAGAAGATATAAAACCTTTATTAATTGCCATCACCCCATAGTCCATACAGTTCCAGAATTGTAAATTCTCCAGAGACATATCCACGGTCGGCGTTTTCGGCGCTCGGAGAAACGCACTTATAGGCAACTTATCATACATCGCAGCATACGTAGGTAAATACGTCTCAAAATAAAAAGCACGACCAGGTATACTCTTTGCAGCAACCCAAACGCCCTCTACAAATTCACCATGACCACTTTGATGGTCAGTTAGATATTCTTTTCTCACCCACACCTTCTCAGAAGGCAAATTACAAATCAAATTCATTCTATTCCATACGGTGACAAATCATAGTGAGGGATTTCCAATGCTTCACCCTTCGGTGGCATTGGTTCTCCTATCTTCGCTAAAATTTCAGCAGGTATCTTCTTCTTTGATATATCATAAGGTATTGGTGCATTCGCAACACAAACTCTAATACATTCCCACTGTTCCTCATTAAAAAAAGTATCACAAGGAACTGTAGGTAGTTGCCTATCATTATGGGTATGGTAATCACCTGACATTATTTCTCCTCCTTATTTGTGATGAAATACCTCAACATATGCTTCACACTTCGGACAAGTAAAACTTGACCAGAAATCATATTCAGACTCATCTCCGTCATTCAAGTCCATCATATCGTGATCTGCTCCCCAGATCAATTCCGTACCGCAGTGCCAACAATTCATCTACAGTATACCTCATCAAGTCTGCATAGTTCTTCTTGCAATCTCTCATTCCTTTGATTACGATCGAATGTAAACGTAGTACGAATGAGTGACAAGAAAAACAGTGCAATGATAATGTAAAGAATGTAAGGTTTCATTTACCTTGTCCTCTATATCTCTTCTTTGCTTTATTTCTAGAAGTTGCTGAATACTTAGTGTGTTGACCACGACCTTGCCTTGTTTTCTTTGGAGTTGCTTCTACAGTATCTGCAATTCCCCAACCACCTTTTGCTTTTGCCATAAATTATAAATTACTTCCTATGATTATATTAGCATGTTGATACGGTCCTGTCAACG
>MDSY01094667.1_pt1 | contig 31366 bp, 30 predicted proteins | sample 811131 | NCBI WGS metagenome assembly MDSY01 (sample SAMN05326643, study PRJNA326480) | marine metagenome | isolation source: seawater | place: Atlantic Ocean: South West | collected 2010 | reverse complement strand
GTACGGACGGACGGGGTGGGGTAGGGGAGGAGTTGTTACCTGCGGCGGCGTCTTCGGTCACGGAGCCTTGTCCGACGGTGTCGACAGGCTGCCAGTCGGGGAGTGTCGCCTCGAGTAGTCGGCGGTACTCCGCCACGTTGGGAGTCAGGACGACCCAACTCTGGCCGTGGAGGAGGGTGGGGAGATCGTGAATGAGCCGCATGCCGTCAGCGTCGAGCACGATGGGTAGCTGGATTTTGAGGGCCTCTTCTACGACGATCTGGGCGACCTTTTGGAGAGTAGGGTCACGGCCCAACCCTGGACCAACCACGAGCGCAGTGAGCGCAGGAAACCACCGGGTGACCTCGGCCGCCTGTGCTGCTGCATCGGCAGCACCACTCTTGAGACAGCCGTGCACGATGAGCTCTGGTGAGTAGCTCTTGATGGGGGCGGCGGCATGCTCGTCGCAGAAGATGTGACTCAGGTCGGCGCCCAGCTTGAGAGCAGCCATCGCAGCGAAGAAGGGAGCGCCAGTATACTCGAATGATCCGCCGAGCACGCCGATCTTGCCAGCCTGTCCCTTATGCGTCCGCTCGGTGAGTCGCGGTACGAGAGGGCGGAGCCAGTGAATGGGAACGGCGGTCGATGGCGACTCGGGTGGCGCGATGAGCGGCTCGATCAGTCGGTTCATCCCTGGAATGCAAAGACGGTGCGGTGCATCAGTGGGATGCGAGTGCCGATATGGACGGTTTTTTCTTAAAATTCCGTTCGTCCTCACACATGCGTTACCTTATTTAGGTTCCAAACAGCGGACCTTCCGATCCGTTCATTTCGTCGGCGATCTCCTGTCGCAGGAGATGGAGGCCGCGACGCATCGAGCGCCTCCGATCCGTCGTCCACGGTTCAATTGCGCCGAGTGCTCGGCAGTGCTCTGCAAGCCGACCACGCTCGGCGATGGCCGGACCATCTGCCCCTCCTGCATGCGCCAGAGGCTGGAGCGCGTGGACTCAGAGTCTTGCGAGCGCGGCCCTATGGCCACACCGAGCATGCTACGAGAGAGCGAGGCTGGGTATAAGGGCGCTACGAATGTCTTGCTTGATGAGATCGTCCAGAGAGTGATGCCCTCGGAGTACGAGGCGTCGAGGCTGCGCGAGGTGCGCGAGCGGCTCGGGGGTGTCAATCAGCTGCAAGAAGAGGAGCACTTGTCAGCGGAGGTGTCAGCGGAGGCGTCAGCGGAGGTGTCAGCGGAGGTGTCGGCGGAGGTGTCGGCAGAGGTGTCGGCTGAGATGTCGACAGAGGCGGCGGAGGCGGTGCAGCTGCCGGCGCCGACGGCTGCTGACGTGACGGCCGCGGCTTCGGCCGCGGAGGCATCAACGGCAGCAGCGGCGTCTACGGCAGGAGCGGCGCTTACGGCAGCGGAGGTGGCCGCTCCCGACACAATTCTCCGCCAGAAGCTCGACTGCCCGATCTGTTACGAGCTCCTTCATGAGCCTGCCGCCCTCCCATGCGGCCACATCTTCTGCCGCCCATGCGTCGCGCGCACCCTTGACCAAGCCTTCGACCAGCCGCCACTCTGCCCGCTTTGCCGCTCCGATCTCAGCTCATTCCTCGGCTGGATCAACGGGCGGGCGGCGGCGCAGAGCGGCGGCCATGGCGTCTCCCAGATCTCGGTCTGTACCATTCTCCAGGACTACCTCAACGAGACGCTCCCCGCAGAGGCTGCGGCGCGCGCGGCGCAGGCGAGGGCGAGTGAGGCGGCAGGCAAGTCTCATACCCATTTCCCCCGCACGCCACGCCCCAGTTGTGTCCAATGTATCACCGATTCTTGTTCTCGATTCCACAAGCAGCGGGGCCCGCAGAGGGCGGCGTCTCGGTTCCCGTCTTCATCTGCTCTCTGGCGGTGCCCGGTGTGCGTGAGAGACTCCACGTATTCGAGCCTCGCTACCGGTTGATGATGCGCCGGTGTATCGACTCCGGAAGGCGCGAGTTTGGGATGGTGGCCTCACCAAATCTCGGGTACGGAACGATGCTCTACATCAACCAGTTTGAGCAGCTGGCCGATGGGCGCTCACTGCTGGATACGATCGGCACGCGCCGCTTCAAGATCTTAGCGTGGGGTCAAAAGGATGGATACGCCACCGCAAAGGTTGAATGGATGATTGATCATGGGCCACCGGTGTATGCCGAAGCCTACCAGTCATTGCGCAACTTGCTCACAGAACGGATCGAGGAGGCGGAGAGCCAGATGGATCAGCCCAACGTGATTTCGCAGCTGCTCGGTCCGCTGCCAGAGGCGGATGAGCTCCTGCCTTATTACGCCATACAAGCGCTCTATCCAAGCGATATGCAAGCCATCTTCAATTTCACATTTTTGAGCAATGCCAATGGCCATGATGCGCAAAGGAGGCTCGCGATAGCATTGCGCGCGTGTGAAGTGGACAAAATTAAGATCCCCATACGGTTTTAGGCCTTGAATGATAGACTCAATCTTAAACTTGAAACTATTACTATGACAACTAGAGAATTGTTTTGCTTACATACGTAACTATTAATAGAGTGAGAGTCGAGTGGAAGAGTCGTCGTCTTGGAGTCTCCGTCTTAGTCTAGCAGTATTTAAGCGACTATTCTTATATATATATTATATATATCTTATATGTCAAGCTCAAGCTGAAATAATTCTTGGTCGCTATATTTATAATATAAATATAGGTTCCTATGTCTATGACTATGTGTATGTATCGTCGCTGCTAGTGGTAGTGCTATATTCAATGTCATATGAAATCATATCATATGTATCAGGTGTCGCATGATCATGATGTTCATGTTGATGATGATATATATACTAATAGTAATAGAAAAATACGTGTACAAGATGCAGAGCAAGCTCGCTCCGACCAGCTATACAGATTGAGGTTGATATATACTAGAGATGCTGATTACAACGGGTGCGCTGCAGCCGGTCACTCATCTAGACATGGCCTCCTCTGAGGAGATAGCCTCCTCAGCCGAGGAGATGCCCACGCGATCGGTGGCCGGCGTGGAGAGCTTGAGTCCCCTGCGCCTGCAGGTGGCTCTGCCGAGCTTGCGTGCAATCGGACCGACGCCGACCATGCCTAGTAGCACTCCGGCAACAAAGGTCACTGCGCCCGTCCCAGCGGCGACTGGCGCAGCGCTCGAATCGGACTTCGAGGAGGACTCGTCCGAGTTGAGCTCGTCCAAGGTGGACTCGTCCGATGTTGTGGGTGGCTTTGCGGGCGCGCTCCAGCCGCCGTCGTGGTAGCAAAGCTTCGACGGCGGCGATCCCTTGAGGAATTTGTCCATATACGTGATTTGTGCGTTTTGCGTGTTGATCATGTGCCTGCCGAGTGCAAGGATTGTCTCATGCTCCTCGTTCGATCCCGAATATGCGGGGGTTGCGAATTTGAGGAGGATTTTAGCCATCGCCACCGCGTTCTCATGGTGCGGGATCATCTGCCGCATGAATGTTTTGACGGGATTCGGGTCGGTCTCGATGGCCATGTCGTGCGACATTTTGCAGTCGATCGAAGCCATGCACTGATTGAACTCCGAGTCGAGGTTTTTGCCGCAGAGGTACTTGCGCCCCTGGCATGCCTCATTGCGACCCACCTGCCAGTTCTCCTGGTCCCACGTCCCGCACATGGTGTCGAAGGCGCCCAGCTTGGGCACCGGTTCCATGAGCTCGGGGTACTTTGACTTTTCTGCAATGCCCTCATTATATCCCACCATTTCAATCTTGGCCGACATGCCCCTATGGATGTGGCAGAAGTAGTAGAGCTCCTTCTTGTCTAGACGCGTCACCTGGAGCGTTGCGTAGCACCCGCCCCCCTTACATTTCTCACCCCACACGTCTTGCGGATACTTAAAGAAGGGCTCGTACTCATCGAGGCCATAACCAGACTCGTCAGAGGTGATCTCCTCGTCGTCGATGTGATAGACGAGGCCCTGCTCGACTTCTGGACAAGGCTGCGGCGGGTTGCCCAGATGGTCCAGCCCCTTGTTCGGGCAATCGTTCAGCGCGCCTCCGGGCTCGTAGGCAAAGCCCACAGGGTGATACCTGCGGCACACGAGATCACGGCAAGCACGCGTGAGAGACGGCACACTGGAGAGACGGCACAGTGGAGAGATCTCAGCGGAGAGAAGGCGAGTGGGTGTGGGTGAGGAGGCGCACCAATTCGAAATGTCCGCCTGCACAAACTTATATTTGACGCCCACGCGCAGCTTGATCGTCGGCGACGGGCCATCGCAGCCTTCGACCTCATACATACCAGTCTCACTAGCGAAGAGGTTCCACTTGAGGACAACATCCGGGTAGCGCGGGATATTATCCTCGCCGATGTTGTACTTGGTGAAGTCGCACGAGCCCGCCATCGCGCCAAGGGCGAGCAGCTGTGTGCAGAGCAAGCGCAGCATGGCTCTCGGTGATATTGCTCGCAGTGGACTGGCAATATCACAGCGAGGTCGTTTCCTTTTCCTTTGGCTTTGTGCTTTTAGCTCTGCAACCGGGCACAACCAAGCAGTCCAGCTCGACGGCGGCTGGAGCCGGTGGGCAGGAAGCCCTCGTGGGGCGATGCTGCTCAGCAAGAGCTTGCACTGTGTCTCGACTCTCCTCCTAGCCTGCCAAGTCCGCCCACCGCTGGTCGAGCTGCGCTGCAGCCGACCGGCCCTCTGTGCCGACGACGCATCGTCACCGCCGTTGCCACCGCCGCCGCCACGGCCGCCGCCACCGCCGCCGACACCTGTGACGATTTCGCTGCTTCCATCGGACCTTCCTGGAGACACTCTCGTCATCGAAGAGCCAAACGAGGCCGTCTGGCTTGACGAACGCCTCGAGTTCAGCGGTCTACGCTCAGACGGGCGGACGCCGCGTGCGCTTCTGAGCCACCTGGTCTCCTTCCAGCTTCCTTCGGGTGTGGGGTGTCACGCATTCAGCGGGATGGGCGAGCCCCTCGCTCGCTTCGACTGGACCCCCAAGGGCCCCCAGGCACTCACAGACCCCGAGCGGCTCGCGCTCATACTCGATCTGCTCAACGCAATTAATCATCTACACTCTCGCGGCTCGGCACATCTTGACTTGAGTTCTCAGAGCGTCTGTGTTGAGAGAGGCGGGAGCACCGATGGGAACGCCAATGCCAATGCCGATGCCAACGCCGATGCGAAAGCCGATGCGAAAGCCGATGCGAAAGCCGATGGGAACGTGAATGCCAACTGCCGTCTTGTCATCGTCGGACTCGGCGCTGCGGTGCGCCTCCAAGCTGCGCCTGGACGCTCGGCCTTCCAGCTCGTGGGTCGTCCTGCGTTTCTGGCTCCGGAGACGATTGGTGGCGCCGCGTTGATCGAGTCCAATCTGCGTGCACTCATGCTGATGGATGCCTGGGCAGTGGGCGTCCTCATCAGTATGATCGTCGGCTCTCTCAACGAGTCTCCCTTTGCATCCGAGGCCGACTTCCTTCGCGGAGAATTCTCGGAAGAGGCGGCGTCGCGACGGGCTATTGGGGAGCGCAAGGAACGCTTCGGTGCGTGGCTACTTGAACTCGATCGTGGAGGCGGTGGATTCCTCTTTCGGCACGGATGGCTCGTACAACTTCTCATCCGTTTACTCGAACCGGCTCCGAGGGATAGACTCACTGTACACTCCGCGTGGCGGATTGCGCGAGACGCGGCGCAGGGCATGTCTCGAGCGGCACGTGAGACGAAGAGCGCGCTTCAGGCCGCAAGCGGGCAGGAGGCGCCACGCGGCAGGGGAGGCGGCCGCGGCAGGGGGAGAGGGCGGGGGCGTGGCGACGGCGGTAGCAAGGAGTTTGAGCGCTTCCGAAAGCTTGCGAGGCAGCATGAGGACGGCGAGCCATTCCGCTCGCTCGAAGCGATGATAAATATTGCCGAGAGGCGCCGAGCATCAGTCATCCTCGAATCGAGGGAATGGAAGGGTCTGCGCAATTACGGTGAGGTCGTCGGCTTCCGAAATAGAGCCGACGGTGATCGATGGGACGTATTCGTACCGGGACTCGAGGGTGAGCTCCCGCTCGGCGTGCCCTTCCCACTGCGACGTGTGCTCGGTGTCGTTCTCGTCAAGGGCGGCAACCACAAGCTCGCTGTCGAGCTCGCGCCGCCAAACAGACCACTCTCTCCGGAGCGCATCGCCGCCGATGTGCGCGCCTTTATGGACGTCTACTCGAGCACGCATCCAGCCGGTGCACGGCTCAAGTACTTGGAGATCGACCGTGAGGAGACAGACGATGATGATGATAAGAGCAGCTAGCTAGCACGTTTCTCGTTTGCTCACAGCTTACGCGTGCGCACAGAGTAGTACATACGACTTATTGTTTTTGTTATATATTGATATCCATAATTCATCATGATCATAGCCTAATTGTAATATTATACATTATTATAGTTATGGTAAGTATATTAACCGCGCGTTAAAATTATATACTTCTCTTTGGAACTTGCATATATATATAGGTTCCTAGATCAAGATCTTTGAAATATAGATTGTTATTCATATCTGATTGTAAAGTAAAAGTACGACAATGTCTGAATATGTGCAATGTGATGCCTGGAACTAATCATTTGTTTCAGGTTGCGTGGCACGCATGGTGAAGCGGCCTACACGTGCAAGTCCACTTTGCTTCCAGCGAAAGATGACTAGCAATGCCAATGATGCAACAGCTCCTGTACTCGCGCCTACAACTAACGTCTGCGCCTGGTTCATGACCAGAACTACACGCTGCTCATGTTGATGCAGGTTTTGCAGCCCCGAAGACTCCGACATCTGTTGTGGCCTCCCTCCATGTGCAACGCGCTCTATCGCCGCCCCATCCGACGAACTCCGCAGCTCCTGCCAATTGGGCAACAACCGTGGCGCAGCGGGAATTGGCGGCCACTCAAACCGCTCGAAATGTTCGAACGAGTCAGCCCAGACTCGCGGCAACTCCGGGAACTCAGGCAACGCGAGCTCACCAAGGCGCCCCTCGACCCATTCACAGCCTGGATCCGACGGAACCGAGCGTGCCGCGATAGAACTTGCTGCGCCACCGGCGCGCGCCCTCGAGAGCGCGCGTTCAAAGAGGCGCGCGAGCGTAAGCCCCAACGAGCCAATGCACGCTTGGAGCGCATGCTGATGAGGCGTCACGAGCCACCAGCAGTCGATCCGGTCTCTCCACAAATCCCACCACTGTTGCTCCACACCGGAGGGTCCACCAGATGAGTCCTCCTCTGCGACATGCGCCTCAAAAACAGCATCGCCGAGCGCGCGGCGGCGAAGTCTCTCGTCACTGCAATCGGGCGCTCTGCCCGGTACGCTGGACGGGTCGGATTGGATCTTGGGCCCACCCAGCGAATAGTCGCAGTTTGTAAAATAGCCGAGAGAGTCCAGGATGAGCGCACGGAAGTTTTGAGTCGGTGTGCCCTCGCCCTCAGGACGCGCGATCAGGTCAAACGAGCGGCACTTGTACTCTTCAAAGCGCAACGCCTGAACGAGGAGCTCGGCCAAGTCCTGTCGCGGCACCGCACCGCCCTCAGTATCGTCGACGGCGCACACGAGCTCCCGAGCGCCGCCGGGCTCGTCCGTCAAATGGCCAGGATGCACGACCGTGTAGGGGAGTCCGCTCGCGATGAGGTATTCCTCTGACTTACGCTTCCAACGCAGAATCTCGCCGCCGTGAGTCGAGCCATCGGTGCGAGTCTCCCTGCCGATCGTGTTCAGGATGTGGTCGGGATTTGTGCCCCCCATTGAGGAGCAGAGCACCACGTGAGCTTTTGTGCCCTGTGCAGCACGAGTTGTGGTTTCATCGCGGCGAGTAAGAAGGCATCCGAGAGCTGGCAAGCACGTGCAGAGAGGGCGGCGGATAGGGCGGCAAACTTGAAGGGTGGCGACACACAAAAGGGGCGGTGACGCAGCTCACCATCGCAACGAGCGCATCGATTTGATTCTTCTGGCCTAGCCAGTCAACCTCCTCGGGATCACCATTTGGAAAGTGAAAGGTCGGCCTGCCGTTCTCATTGGTCTCGCTTGTGCGTTGAGGTGTTGCGGACGTGACGATGATGACGGCATTGCAGCCCCACAAGGCGGTATGCGTCACCGCCCTCTCAGTCACATCGGCCACAATCACCGTTGCGTTTGCGACCGACCGGCGGACTGACGCAGCGTCCCACTCGCCCATGACACCACTCCATGGCTTTGCGATGGCTGCGTGTTGTGCGAGCCAGAAGCCAGCCCATTCAAGCAGCTCGGCTTTGCTCTCTTCCGTCCTTACAATGGCCACCGGAGTGAACTCCGCATCGTGTGTGAGGAGCTTGAGGAAGACGTGCCGCCCAGTCTGTCCTCCGGCACCGGTCACGCAGATGCGACGACGCCTGAGCAGCAAAATTGGACGCAGTATGAAAGCACGCAAGAGACGGCAGCGCGCTATGCTTTGCGCTGATGACACAGAAACAAGCGGACTATTGCGGAGGACCGAGAGAGTCACGCGGCCGAGGGGTTTACACGCGCTCCGAACAAGAGCCCCAGCCGCCTCGCGCAGGGATAAGCGACTCTTGGAAATGCTAGAGAACATCTTTGACTTCACGGTGAGCTGCTCCAGAGAAACTTCTGAGCGCAGGTGGAGCTTGTTCGGATCAGTGGTCGATGTTACGACAGTGCGCCTTTCAGGTACGATCGAGTGGATCTGCGCTGTGCATAGTGTCAGCCCGAGCAAGGCGACGACAGTCGCCATGGATGGTTTCATCATCCGTCGCGCTTTTATTTTAAGAAGGCGGAGCCTCCTAGTATGTATGCTCGAGCATAGATATCCATACATGCAAAACTCTTGAACTAGTACTTGTTTTCTGGAAAGTACCGGTGGTGCCGGGGGACATTGTTCGCTCGATGTGAGAGGATGTCCAACGTCATCAAGCGACGCTGCTTGAGCTGCGCCATATGCTTGCAAACGATCACCACGAAGAGCGAGCAGTGTGAGCTTGAATGTGCCCACGTTTTCCACGCATCGTGTATTGAAACGTGGACTTTACGGAAACCCACGTGTCCAATCTGTCGGCACAAGGTGCAAGTGCCTTCGGTGCTGGTTTCAGTTCGCGGAATCAACATTCAAATCACATGGGAGAGTCGCTTATCAACGATACGAAGTCTCGCCGACCATGCCCTTCGAACGTTTGAAGAGTCATACCAGGTCTTCTGCTTCCGATACCCTGTTTACATCGACAACGCTCGTGTGACCCTCAAAGGCCGCGAGAGGTGCAGTGATTACTGCCTCGTTGATCGTCCTATTGCCCTGAGCCGGAAGCTGGCCGCGCGAGGAGGGCGTGTCTACATCTTACCTCCATCATCTCGAGACGAGGGTGGAGAAGACGGAGATACCACAGTGGATCCCGCCACGAGTGGCTGCCTCTGCAATGGCGCCGAACGTGAGCTCCGAGGGCGTCAGTTCCTTGTTCGGAACAGCACTGGCTCAGTTCTCAGCTCGTCGAGCGATGATGGGGGCCATTCTTCTGGGGCAACGCCTTCGGAGACAGCGAGGGCTGAGCCGGAGGTAGCAGTCCAGCTGTACATCGAGATGGTTCTACACCCTCGGTCAATCTCTCACGACGACTTCCAGTGGGGTCTCCTCGCGCTAGACAAGATCGAGAAGCCAGTGTGGTCAGACCCACCCTGCACTGATAGCTACTATCGCAGATCGCCTCACTGGGTGGAAGAGGCCTCGCTGTGGCATCAGCTTGGACGCTGCAATTGGTCGCGACGTCGCTGCGTTGCCGAGCTCGAGGCTGAGCTCGCGCATGATGCAACCAATGCAGACCTGGCTTCAAACGATGCGATCTGGGCCGAGCGGCGCAACATGCACGTGCTCTTATACCAATCGTTGCGTGCATACGCTGACCGTGACGGAGATAAGCCTCATCTAGATAGCTCGCTGGATGAGGACCCTCTCGATGGCCCCGTCTCGACGACACCCGTGCTCTTGCCATCTGGACGCGATTCGGAAGTTGATGACATCAAGGCCGAAGCTGCGCTGGCAAAGCCAGTGTGTTTATATGGCTGCCCGTTTGCGCTTGAAGTGCGAGGGTTCCATGAGTATGTGTGGCAGCTATTTATCGAATGCAAAGTGATCGCCCCTTTCCCAGTGGAGGCGGGACGAGGCAATATTACGCATGATGACAAGCAGGAGCAACTCAATGCACTCACTGCTCACATTACCATCGACGACCAAGATGATCGAGCGCTAAGCATCGAAGCCTTCCGAGACATGCTCATGTGCCCACAATCGCTCGATGAGCTCCCCTTGGTCAGTCAGGATGCTGTCTTGACTGCAATCGCCTTCCCGCAGGATGGGTTACTCTACGTGATCAACGACAGAGCGCCTGCTGCATTGGGCATGCTACCTACTTTGGAACCTTTCGAACGGGTCATCTTCTTGCCTAACGTGAGCGTCGGCACCAAAGGCATGGAGATGCAGAGGGGGCAAGATGACCATCCTCCTAGTCTGCCTGCTACAAGTAGAAGTACAACTCCTGGGCACTGTCCTTTCATATGAAACATTTAACATTATGATTATCACTAGACATTACTACGTAGTACTTGAAATTGAGTTTACACCAACACTTGAACATCACTGAATATGTGTTCCCATTCAACAATAGCACACCAATGCTTCGAATATGTGCCATACATATCTGATTCGTATACGCATGTACATGTACAAATATGAGCAAGCAATCATGGCTCAGCTACAAGTGCTTGCAGATGCTCGAAGGGAACAAACTCGAGTGCACTCTTGCTACTTCCTGCAAGAGCACTGCGGAGGATATTGCCATCGAGCGAGAAGCGTAGATAGGCATTGGCAGGGCCAGCTGGTGACGAGGAGCCACCTCGCAAGAGAAAGAGCTCGGTACTCAAGATGCTGCCGGCCATAGGCCATTGGCCAGTAAAGTCTAGGCGAAGCGCTCCGAGCAAAGCGAGGATGCTCGACGGGTGAGCCGAGTAGACCTGCAGCCTTGTCTGTCCACCCGCGAGTCGCTGTGCTGCCTGCTCGACCATGTCTACGAGCAGTGGCCTCATGGCGAGCATAGTGAGGCGTGTATCACTGACGAGTATCCTCCAACGAGCTGCCCGCTGCTCAGCCGCCGCGGCAACGTCCTCTGCGCTGATCCCATCTGGCAGCTGGTTATGCTCCTGCAGCGCTCGAGAGAGCTCGGCCAAAGAGTGCCACGCGGAGAGCCCACGCACGCCCACGGCATTCTCCCGCCAGCGCCAGACCGTCGACTGGCTCTCATACTTACTCGGCTCAAGCAATGGCTGCAGCGCCTTGGCGAGCTTCTCACGCAATGCGGACGACTCCTCGTCAAGCTTTGCCACCTCTGGCGTGCTGAGGATATCTCGCTCGAGCTCGATCTGCTCCTTCGTGAGCCGGTTCGGGGGGTCTGGCAGCAGCTCGTCCTCGTGAGTCGTGTCGATGATGATCGGCGGCGTCCCCTCGCGGTTCACGAGCGGATACAACCCACGGAGGAAGGCCTGTGCACTGCTCACCGTACGAGCGTAGTCGGTACTAAGGCAGCGGATGAGACCCGGCTCGTAATCAGCTGGCAAGAAGGGTCCGCGTCCGTAGTCGATCTCGACGGAGCTGGTGAGTGGAGACCGCTCCAAGTGCTCCCATTCATGGATCGGCTCTGTTGGCCCGCCAGCGCCACTCTTGCTCGCTGGGTGGAAGACCATTTCGCCGCCCTCTCCCGTCCAGACGCCGCCGCCCCTGAGCTGTTCCTGTCGGCTCTGAGGGGGCCAATTCTCAACGAGGGTGCGGCGTAGATGAGAACCATGCTCCTCGACCCGCAAAATGCCACGGCGAGAGAGCGCGTTGTGCACCATCTCGTACTCCTCTCGAATCTGCTTCACTTCCGCTCTGATCCGACAGTAATGCTCTTCACCTCCCGTGGCATTCCAAGTCACCTCCTTGTGGTGAACGTAGGTGCCCAGCGAGAGCGTGTCCAGCTCGGCGCTGTCCGGCAGCAGCGACGTCCAGTAGGCCTGGTGGCGGAGCGGCTCGTTGGGCGTGAGATCACCGTGGCTGGTGACTACCTGCAGCTGCACGAGCTTCAGCTTGCCATCGAGGCCACCAAGCCCAACGTCGGCCTCGCTCAGCTGGCGACCCTCATCCCAGGCGCTCACTGGTGGCGCCGCCAGCAGGCAGAGCCAAAGAGCTCTCATGGACCGGCCGAAAAAAAATTCCTCAGGGGGACATTCACATTGCATTCTTAAGCTCCTCTCCGCAAGATTTTACTCGATATCGTTACGAGTGTCACGTATTATGCTGAACTTGAACTTCAGCGTGGCCCGTGGCCCCGCAGCGCCGACACCGGAGCGCATCGCGCTAGTCACGGGCTCATACGAGGCGAATGTGGACGGGGTTGCTCTCACACTCAATAGACTCATGTCGCACGCGCTGCGCTCGGGCCACGAGGTGCTCGTGCTCTCCCCTGCGCTCGGCAGGCGGCGACGGCTGATTGTGCCAGCAGGCGACGTTCAGCACGTGCCTTCGATCTCGCTGCCGGTCTGGAGCGAGTATCGGCTCACGTGGGGTCTTGGTCGCACGGCTCGCGCAGCGCTTGACGCCTTCGCGCCCACCGTCGTGCATATTGCTGTGCCAGACATGATGGGCCACTCGGCACAGCGATGGGCGAGGCGGCGCAATGTACCAGTGCTGTGCTCACACCACACGCGCTGGAACGTCTACCTCAATTACTATAGGCTGCTACCAACCGCGCCGCTTGAGCGCCTCATGTGGTGGGGCATGCGCCGATTCCACCGCGGCTGCGATATCACCCTCCCGCCCTCTGAAGCGGTCGCTGCAGAGCTGAGAGAGCGTGCTGGCGTGCAGAGGCTGGCGATTTGGCCGCGTGGTGTGGACACGACGCTCTTCAATCCCGATCGCCGCTCCTCTGAGTGGCGGCTCGCCGCGCTCAACTCGAGCGAAGCCACCGCCAGCTCTGAGTCGTCTACAAATGCAGAGACCATAGAAAAGGTCATCGTCCTACTAGTCTCGCGGCTCCGTTGGGAGAAGGGCCTGGAGGCATTCGCGAGTACTGTGCACGAAGCACAGGCTATGCTCGACTCGCGTGCTGCTGCCGCTCCTCATCCACGCACCAGAGTCCAGCTCAGTGTCGTCGTCGTGGGTGGCGGACCTGCGCGTGCCGCGTTTTCAAAGCTGCTGCCCTCGGGAACAGTATTCCTAGGCATGCTCACTGGCGAGGCGCTTGCAACTGCCTACGCGAGCGCTGACCTCTTCCTCAATCCATCGAGCACTGAGGGGTGGGGAGCCACCTGTCTTGAAGCCCAAGCATCTGGGGTGCCTGTGCTTGCCACACGCTCGTCAGGGATCACAGACGTTGTCGCGCATGGTGTCGGCGGCTTGCTCGTGCCGCCTGCGAATGTGAGTGCTCTCGCCAAGGCGGTGGTGGAGCTAGCTGCCGATGCTGACTTGCGTGAGCGCGTGGGACGTGACGCTGTATCTCACGCAGCGCGCTTCAGTTGGAAGCTGAGCGGCGACCTCGTCTTGCGTCAATACAAGGCCCTCACACGTACACCTAGATAAATCACAATGAAAATGATTATTTGATGAATCTACAATCTTGAGAATCATTCGAAATAGACAGATAGACCAACTTCAACTTGAACTTAGCTCGCTGAATAAGCACATACACATAGATAGCTACACAAAACTTAAACTACACTCAAAACCATACCGCACGAAAACGTTGGATCACTTTGGCCTCTTTGGCCTCCACGCTGCTCCTACACTTGCCATCGTTTGCACACCTATTTCATCGGCGCTGAACAACGGGGCCCTTGTGGTCCACCCCGTACGCGCCCACTTTTTCCCCTTGGCGCAGCCCGCGGTAACCGCATCAATCTCCCATTGAGCTAGAGCACGTTTCCAGCGGTTGATCACATACTTGGCGTTCCGCGGCGACGTGCCGAACAAGTACTGCCATGTGGTGTTTTCGACTGCAGGCATTTTAAGGTTTCGCTCAAGCCACCGATCCACGTAATCGAGAACTTGAACGGGCGGTCTGCGGCCGTAGTGGCGGTAGACATTGCTCAACACCTCACGCGGCTTGCTGAGCAACTCGTAAAACCAGACGCGCTCGAAGAGGCGGCCTCGTGCCTTGCCGGCGTTCGTGTCACGAATACTCGCGGCACAGAGATACTTGGCCCAGCGCCTGATGCTGGCCTCATCCTTCCTCCGACTCCCACTCATCCGCGGCATGCCAAAGAGGCGAGGTTCCTTGAACTGCTTGCGTGAGGCGAAGACTGCCGTCGGCTCGCGCAGCACCTGTATCACAAGCGGTGGATTAAACCTGCCGTCTATCGTCACATTCAAAAGCGTCTCCAAGTAGCCGTTGAGCCGGATTGTCTTGATGGCGCGGCGTGGGCGCTCGAGGCAGGCGCGACGCTGGCGGATGAGATCCTTGCTGAACAAGCTCGCCAGGTTCGGATGCTCTCGCGTGCTCCGATACTCGAGCCCAGGTAAGTGAGGGTTCGGATGCGGGATCCATTGCTCGGTGCCAGCCGTCAGGTCGTTTTCTTGGTACCAGGTAGTCTGCAGCGACTCGGTTTCGCAGGAGGCCAAGGCGAGAAGGACCGTCGAGTCTCGCAACGGACACGCGGGCGACATGGCGGCGTCTGGAAATGCGTTGTCCCTGCACCGCCCCGCGTACACCTTCAGCAGATGCGGAGGCATCTGGCGTATGCTCTGCAGTGGCTCGAAGAATGTCCACATTTCCGGATCCTGACGGAGGAACTCGAGCAACAACATCGCTCCAGACCGTCCGTGCGACATGATCACCGCAGCTGGATTCTGCTGGAGACGCGACGACGCACCACCGCGCGGCTGCGGCGGCATGCTGGAGGCTGTTGGACTGCGGGTATTTTTTTTTAATATGTAGTTCTGAATGGTTATGTATTGTAGGAGCCTAATGTACACCTTACTTCACTTGATTCATGTGTCCCTTTGGCTCGTGTGTGCTCACTCCAGCACCCGATAATCTACCCAGGTTACCTAGGGTAGTCATGGAAAAGCCGAGCGTGTGTGCCGCTTGCCTGCCGCCGCCAAGGGCGCGGCACATGCATGTAGAGCGAGGCAGCCTCGCCAACACGGACCGTCTGATCGAGGAAGGCCGTGTATCGCTCAGGCTCGCTCCAGTAGAGCTCAGGTGTCGGTGGCGTCCCATTGAGCACGCAGCCCCAGAAGAGACCAATGTAATGTAACAGCTCGCCTAGGTAGGCGTCATCTCTCTCGGAAGAGAAGAGGTTGAGCCCTTGGTGAGAAGAGCACGATGCGAGCGTCCCGGACGAGGTGCCAGCAGCGAGCATCTCCCACTGGAGCTGTGGGACGAATTGTGGAGCCACGTGGCCATGGGGGCCGCGCCGCTCATACATCGGCACGCGCCTCTCTTTAGCCTCCTCTTCGTCGAGATAGTCGAGCAGGACAGAGAAGGTCTGTGCGCTCTCCTCAGATGAGTCCGATCCAGAGCCGCCCCCGGCCTTACCTCCGCCGTCCGCAGGCCGCCGTTTGCGCCATGGCCGACTCCGCCGAACAAAAAAGGGGCACGTGTTCTTCACTTCGAGTACTTCAAGCTTCTTGTCCTTGGTACGGCGGAGAAGGCCATCGGGAGAAGCGCCCATTGGTGGGAGGAGCCCTTGCGTCGCGAGCCTCCGCGCATGCTCTGGGATGCCACTGGGCAGGGCAGATGGATCCACCATAGCGAGTCCCACCTCCTCTACCAAGGCATCCGGGAGGGCATGCAGCAGCGAAGCCACGGTGGAGGCCTCCTGCGCGGAGCCCCAGCTGCATCGGACGCGCGAGATGGAGGGCGAACCCGATGGACGCGCCAGCGGCGGAGGAATGCTTCTCGGCGGCCATCGGCCCTTGACAGGTAGAATACGGAGCGCGTCGTTGGCACGCGTCGCCTCTGCGACCGCCGGTGGTGGGGCCCATGAGAGTGAGCAGCCGGGGCCGGCCCAGACGGCGCCGTCGGGGCTGGCCTCACGAAAGTATGCGTACGCGTGCTCGAGAGCGCCTGGCGAGACAAAACCTCTCGGGAGCCGCAGACGTTCAGCCGCCTGAGGCTCGCGGAAGCCAAGTACGGCGAGAAGGTGGCGTGATGTGAGCACGCCCTCGTGGAGCTCAGACCAGAGCGACTCGTCCTGACGCACGTAGCGAAACGTCGCTGGTCCCGCCATCCGCAGCTCTGAGCACTCCGGTAGGCTCAGCATCCGAGGGTGCTCGCGGAGTTCCTCGACACTCACTGCGCGCCAGTGCACGTTGGGCTGCTGGCCCCAAGCATATCGGACGCGCCGCGGCTTGTTCGGTTCCTGTGAGGTGGCCGACATCTGTACGGCGGGCATCAGCCGCGTCACAGCATCGAGGTCCGAGGCTGACGCTGGCAAGCTCTGAGGAGCCAACACAACCATCCTTCACTGTCTTCCGACGAACGGTTTGTGGCTACGAAGTTTCGCCAGTAGGTTCCTTGGCTGGCTTCCTAGTAAATTTGTACACCTGGCTTCCTATGTATACATATTATTATATAAAATGAACGGATTATTAAGAACGGATGTACAATAGTAAATATGTACATAACTACATACGTACAATGCGTACTCATCAGATGAAGAATTTAGATTTACACTTAGGAGCCTACAACAAGTAGAATTCCTCGCTTGCGCTTTCCCCCTGGTGGGATTGTCTTGACCGTTCATTTTAATACAGTGTGTACACAGAATTCCTGAATTGGCAAGGATTTTTAAAAAGTCAATACAAGACCAGCTTGGGGAGCAACCACTACTACCGGTACTAGCCGTCTGCATGCCAATGATCTCTTTTGAGCAATCATTTTTTTTGGTAGTGGACTTAGCAGGGGCCTCAGCAGAAGGTGGCTCAGGAGGAGGCTCTACTGCGGGCTCCGAAGAATCATCAGCTGGCTTCGTCTGGTCCTTGTCCTCATCAGCCTCCGCGGCAGGCTCTGCAGCCTCCGCGGCAGACTCTGCAGCGTACTCGGCAGTAGGTTCCTCTGCAGCAGGTTCCTCCGCACCAGGCGCCTCCGCATCAGCTGCCTCCGCATCAGCTGCCTCCACATCAGCTGCCTCCGCACCAGGCGCATCGGGATCATTCGCCGCGGGGTCGATTGGTGCATCAGTGTCCTCCGCAGTGGGATTCGTGAGTTCCTCCGTCTCCTCGGGAGCGGCTTCCTCAGGCGAGGCTGGAGTAGCCTCTACGTTCGGCTCATTCGCAGGCTCTGTTGCAGATTCCGTTGCCGCAGATGCATCCTCGGTGGGCCTGGGGCTCTTGCTTGCGTTGATGTGCTTCTCGTACGCCTGAAGCAATTTCTTGACCACTTTCTCGCTGCTCTTCTTGGCCTGCTCAGCGGTGAAAGCGGTCCACTCGTCCCGATCAACTTCTCCCGGAGGCTTCAGATTCAGCTTCTTCAGCAGCTTCTTGTTGAAATCGGGCGAGCTGCACAGGTTGCCCAGCTCGCTGAGATCGAGCAAGCCCTTTTCATTCTTCTCGCCCAGATCGAATATGCGCTCCACCTCGGCGAGCAGATCGGCCGACAATGTGTATCCTTTGCCTGCCTTGATCGGTAAATCGGTCTTCGCCGCCTTGGCCGAGTCACCGGGCTTCGTCTTGGACGCGCCGCAGCCCATTGTTACGGTCGGTAGCAGTCCGAAGTGGTTCGTTACACGCGAAAGCGGTTCGTGTTCATAGATAGAGAAATGGTCTTTAATACCTGGGTTAAAAACTGGAGACAGAAACTCCCAGCCCCCCTGCCCCTGGAAGCGAACGCGAGCCTCCGCCTGTCTGTCACTGTGCAGACGACCACGGCCGTTGCTCAGCATGGCGTTCGGTATGATGAACACACGGCGATACGTGCTGGTCTACCTCTTCCTCATCGTCTTCTTCATCAACTGCTGCTCAGTCAACTGGACCATGTGGTCCGTCGCCACCATCAGCACCTTCATGCTCGTGCTGGTCGATTTCATGTTCTTCGAGGACAGGGAGTTCTGGTGAGGGCGCCGGGTCTCGTGGAGTCGCCGATACTCCAACGCAGTAAGGCCGGGCCGAGGGAAACCATGCTGTAAAACGTTAAACTGATTAGGAGACATAATAGTACGTAACACCACAACGCACTGGCACGACAAAAGTTGCAACTTCATTACATGACTGAGTACATGACTGGAACTAGACTCAAAATTACTCAGCGCCCTTTCCATCCTTTGCTGCCTTGAATTGCTCGCCCGCGACGATGAAAGCAATAGCAGCACCGGCATACAATAGAGGCACTGAATATGAGAGTGCCGTTGGAAGGTCGACGGAGGTCTCTCGCAGCAACAAGCCGAGGAGCGCGGGCGCCACGTTGCCGGCGAGCGTGAGCACATTGAAAGCACCCTGTGTGAGCCCTTGAGCTCCCGCGGGCGCCGACTTTTGCAAGGCTGCCACGGTGGGCCCAAACCAGCATTCGGCGAGGAGGTACTCGACAAAGAGAGCAGCGAGAGAAAGCTCGAGGGTGCCGGCATGGATCGTCGCGAGCCAAAAGGGAATGGCGAGGAGAGAGCCGGCTGCGGGCACCCACTGCTCAAATCTGCCATCGTTGCGCGCCAACCGATCCGTCAGCACGCCGCCGCCAATGGCTGAGGCGGCCCCCGCGACGCCATTGACACTCGCCTGAGAGTGGCGAGGGACATAGCATGAGCGTACAATATGGGAGCGTCGATTCGGATGGGCAGAGCAAGATGGTGCTTATAGGTGTGTGTGGACAAAGACGGGAGCACGTGCTTTTGCTTTGCGCAGCTGCTTCGTGCTGTGCGGCGCACTTTGAGAAGCGCAAACTCGGCTCCGATCTGAGTCGGGAACTCGCCCCTGAAGAACGGGACGATCCACACGCCGACGCTAAAGCCGGCCATGAAGCGAAGTGTGCTCCCCAGGAGCAACCACTTGATTCCCGCGGTGTCGAGTAGCTCGGACAGCGCCTCGGCCGCCGGTGGCGCCTCCTCCGGCACCTCTTTTGACGAGACCGACGACGCGGGAGATACCCGTGAGCTTAAGAGCGGTTCACTCCGCTCGGCCTTGCTGCTCTCCTCATCAACGGGAGTCTCGAAAGCAGCGGAGGGAGGAAGCGGTGGGAGCGTTGTGAACACCAAGGCGCTGGTGGCGACGCCGGCCACAGCTGCGAGAGCGCTAAGCCCACGCCAGCCGAGCTGCTGATCGAGAATCACCGAAAGAGCCGCAAGACCTCCCCCGATATATATGCCTGATGAATAGATGCCGTTCGCAGTGGCCCTCCGCTCCGGCGGAACGAGCTTGCCGAGTGCTGTGTAAGATGCAGGGTTACCAAACGCCTGACCGACGCCTGAGAGAAGTCGCGCAGCCGCAAGCTCGCCAAAGGAAGCGGCGGAGGCTTGCCACGCATACGAGGCTGACCACAGCATTCCGGAGATGGCCAGCACGGCACGCGCGTCGAGGCGATCGACGACACCGCCTGCGATGAGTGAGACGAGCGAGAAGAGTGAAGCGAACCCAATCGAAGCGAGCAGCCCATACTGCGCAGCGTCGAAACTTAGGTCGACGTTGACAAAGAGGCGAGCTGCCTCAGCGAGCTCTGCGGGCGAGCGCTCGGTGGCGGAGAAGTCGACTAGGTAGAAGATGAGAGAACGTGACCACTGGTTGGCGGCGAAGAGGAGAAGGAGAGCACCGATGCATGCGTTGACGCGGCCAGATGACAATGGCAGCGGCGTTGGCTGTGGGCCGGGTGACCCAGTGGACATGATGATGGCGCTGTGACGTGATGCTACTGCTACGATGGATGGCATGCATAGCGCAGGAATCCTGCGCTGGAATGGCGATGCAGGGTAGGAAATAACTGCCGGTGAGAAGGTCCTTGTGCCCATGAGACACGCGCAAGAGTCCATCGCCAAGAGCATCGCGAGCACGAGGCTCGCTGCTCCAAAGCGCATTGTCGTTGGTTGGAGAAGAAGTCTCGGCAAAGGATTATCTTTTAGGTACTACCTTAGGACTACATGTATCGAACTCGAAGGAATTTTCTACGACAAGCCAAGCTGAGCAACAGCAGCTCGCAGGGTCTACATCGGCATGTGGAAGGGCAGTAGCCGGACGCTACGCAAGTCGCTCTTCCTCGGCAACTTCCAGTTCTCTCTGTTCGTCCTTGTGCCCATCTTGACGTAGCGCTGCCGGCGTCTGCAGAAGCAGCCTCAAGCATCTGCCAAGCAGAGCCATGAGTGGGCGGCTCGCGAAGGGCTGCGCAGCGAGCTGCTTGCGAATATCGACGCATGCTTTGGTTCATCGCCGCCGCCAGTATTCAGCCACGGCTCTCCGCTTGCCGTCTCATCGTAGCTTGCCTTTCCTCCTCAGGTCTTTCATCTACACGTCTGATTCAGCTGTCGACTTCATCGTGCGCGCGCGGCAATACGTGACGTGCACTCTGCAGATTGCGCTCAAGATTCTGCACGATCCTGTAGAGCAAGTATGGGGGGGCGGATGCGTGACTCCTCAGCGTTCTGCGCGTCGAACCCAGTTGCTTGGAGCGAGCAAGCCTCAAAATGGCCGCAGTGCTGTAAATGATGCCCGAAAGTATACATTCCTCTTCTCCAGGTATCCTGCCGAGGACGCGCGGCCGCCGACGAACAACGACGAGCTCCGCGAGAGGCTAGCAGAGATGCGTCAAAAAAAGGGACAGAAGACCTCGGAGTCATAGTAGTACACTAGTATGAGTATGTTCATGTTCTCGGAGCTGCAGTCGTTGCCTCGTTGGCAGTAGAGTGCAGCCTAAGATTCCGTATTCGTATTGCTATATATCATTGCGCTCAAAACAATTAATCTAGGTGTAACTCAATCGATATGGATAGACATCCGAGATGCTTGCCAAACTTTCGACGAGTCAAATTATTAGGCTTTAAGGCTACTTCGGTACTTCCACTTCGTACTTGCACTTAATTTTTATAACTTTAACTTAACCTAAACCTTTACCTTGAACTAGTAACTACTGGACATTGAATAACAATGACAATATACTTATATACTAGCTGCACTAGCCCGGACGACAAAGTCTCGAACTCATCGCGACATTCGAACGATGACTTTGCATCGAATCGAGCAGGATGAGGATCCAAGAGTAGGCTAACGTGCAGGTGCAGGTTCACCAAAGTCCTCTTCAATTCACACAACATCACATCAAATCGCATCACATATTCAACCAGGCGACACAAGCATTGCGCCGACGAAATTCTCGTCCAGAACTGTATGGAGACTCAAATTGGAGCGGATTCCCCAGGGGTGGCAGCTCAAACTTGTCGCGAGACCGCCGGTAGTGTTCGTCGAGCTCACTGCACCGTCTTGAGGGTCAGCTTGCCGAATGTGCTTGCTAGCTCGTGAGGCCCCGTACGAGACGAGCTCAACTCACTTCTCCAATGGGACCAGCCTCGAGGGCGACCAACAAAGACTCACGCTCGCGCATGACACAGAAGCAGATCGTCGCACCGACAGCGAACATCTTCGCCGCGAGGCTGCGCCGTGAGTCCCTCGTCCACGAAACAGATGCGGCTAGAGCGAGAGCATTTGATAGCGTCATGATGGTCACGTGCACCCAAGCGAGGCGCTGTCGCGCAAGACCACGCGCTGGCACTATGGCTTCAAGGAGGTTGGCGCTTGCACTGCCGACCTCGAAAGCGCAGACGCCAGCTAGATAGTATGCGAAGCGCATCGGAATGGCAAAGATGGCGAATGCGTGGCCGAGGAGGCAGCAGACATGATGGAGTGTGAGCATTGGGGTCAGCGGTAGCATCCCGATGTCGATCACCATGAAGGCAGCAAACACGTAGGCGAAGCTCGTGGCTGAGCCGCAGTGCTTGCATGCGGGGCGGAGATTCGCCCATCTCTCGAGAGAGCGGCCAGATCTCAGCCAGCCGGCGAGGAGACAGGCGGGGATGACGCCGAGTTGAGTCGGTAGACCCAGCACGCATCTGCCACAGAGTCAGAGAGGCTCGTCAGCTTGAGCTCGCACGGGCAGGGGGAGGGGCATGTGCTCAACTCATGTCGCGAATCTGATGATGTGCTGCGCATTTGCACGGCTGCGGCGGGTGTGGGGTGCGGCAGCGAGTGAGGGGTGCGAGCGTGTTTAGATTTGCAACACTCGCGCGCTACGCTCACCTCCAGAGCGGGAAGCCGTCCACGTGACGGCCAGCATAGGCACGCATCATGGGCGGCAACGCGACAGCGTTGCACGCCAGCCAGGCCAAGAGCGTGGTGAGCCCCGGCAAAGCTTTCGAGAACTGGGCCATCAACTGGGCCGTCATACGGAGTCCTCGCCGGGGCGCTGATGAGCAACTACGCTGCCTCTCGATGGGCGGTCCCGCCGCGTCCACTCGCCACGATGTACTACCCCAGTAAACGGTCTGGAGGCGTTCTGAAGTTTGTATTTCGTGAAGCCAGAGTAAAACGAGCGGAGAGTCGATCTGCGAGATAACACGGGAAAATCATTATCAATACTTGTAGATTCAGATTGTGTACACATGAGTACAGTATTATGTATGTATACATATGTATACAACATGCACACGTACACGGGGCAGAATGCAGTATACAGCTACTCGTGGATGACACGATGGACCAAGTTTTCAGCCCACCAGCCTTTGCCTACAATTCTCATGTGCCATATGTAGGAGAGGCGGCACCGCAGTCGGCAGCACAACGCACTTTCACTTTGCTGAAGGAAAGAACGGAGCCGCGCAGGGTGTACATTGTACCACTGCACTCTGACTCTGTATACTCATGATCGACGGCATCTACCGGCCAGTTGGAGTCCGCTGCCTAGATGGCGCCACGTGTGAATGCATTGACCATTGAGAGCGCCACGGCAGGTTGGTCGCGCGGCACCATGTGTCCAGCGTCAAAGACCCTGAGGAAGCTGAGTCCGTGAGACTGTTGGAGAGTGCCAGCTGGTTTTCCCGCGACTGTCCAGTTGTTGACGGGCGCTCCTTGGAACTCCGCCTGGTGCGCCCACGGGAGGGAGGTGACCCATGCACGGTTGCCCAACCAGTTGCAAATGTAGTCTTGATCGCCCGCGTAAATTAGGAATCGTATCCCATCGGCGAGCTGTTCTGGGAGCTTCTGTTCAAAGTTGGCCAAGTAGTCGCCCGAGAGGGCGAATTGGAGCGAGACCGCACGGTTGCAGTCCGACCACTTCTTCTTGGCCGACGCCACCCCGAGCGCCTCCAACACGTAGGGCTGCGAGAGGAAGGTAGCGACGTTTGAGAAGTCGTAACAGAGCGGCGGCTTCTCGCACTTGGCGCGCATGTCGTAGACGTTGAGGCCGGAGGCTTGGTAGGGCTCGAGAAGGGCAAGGTTGCAGATGTCGGTCGCCTCCACACACTTCTTCTGGTCCGACTGGCACTCGGCGATGGCCGCGATGCACACAGGTGTAGCCACCTCCATGGCAGTATGGACTAACGGACTCACCGCCGCCTTGTGTCCGTTTGTAGACACGGCCATCGGTGCGTAATACTTGTACTGGATGCTTGGCTGGGTGAGACCATTGCCTATCCCCACCCCCTTCAGGTTGATCTTCACGTGGTCCCCACCCACCTTCTTGTTGTTTTGCCAGATGAGGTGCGTGACCGCCGGCACATAATGTCCGCCGTACGACTCTCCAAACGTGTAAAAGTCATTGTGCTGCATCTCGGGGTGGGCCTTGAAGAAGTGCTGGAGGAAGTCATACATGTCGGCCGCAACAGCATTCTCCTCGTGGTCCATCCCCAGGCCGTAGGAGAAACCGGTGCCTGCAGGCTGGTCAATGTAGAGGAGGTTAGCTCGCTCGTTCCATGAGAAGGGGTTGCGTGTCGTGTTGAGCCCGTCGGCGTTGACGGTGCATGGCCCGTTCTCGCCAAAGAGGGCGACTTCGGAAGAGCACCCCGGGCCGCCGGTCATCCACAGGACAACTGGGTCGGTAGCGGGCGCGTGCCGACTCTCGAAGAACCAGTAAAAGTAATGCTTCTGGAGGAGTGTCGAGGTGGAGAGAGTGAAGTAGCCTGACGACTGGCGGACGGTGGGGTCGCAGAGGTGTGGCGATGACGCCGAGAGCGACCCGTGTTGGGACGCCGACTGCGGCGCGAACCCCGGCACTAGGAGAAGGGGCACGAGGGACACCATCAGAAAGTGTCGGCGGACGGCTTTTCTTCAAAAACGCAGCCGACGGAAGATTAAAACTGAGAAAGTATAGTTTTACACACATCGTTTATCGGTGGCACACAGGTACGCGAAGGTTTTTTTTGCAGTCTTGCGGGAGGCGATGGCTTTGGCAGCCGTCGCGCTGCTGGCGCTGCATTGGATTGCGCCGGCACGGCCGCCGTGCTTAGAGCATAGGAGCAGCCAGCTCATATCTCGTGCTCGCGTCCCGAGGGCAGAGGCAGACACATCAGCCGATGCCGACGTGATTATCATCGGCTCCGGTATCGGTGGCCTCTCGTGCGCCTGCCTGCTCGCTCGGTACGGTCTCAAGCCGCTTGTGCTCGAGTCTCACTCCATCCCAGGCGGATGCGCCCACTCCTTCGAGCGGCGCACCGCCGCCGGCACCTTCGTCTTCGACAGCGGCCCCTCGCTCTGGGCTGGCATGTCAGCTCCCAGCGTGAACCCACTACGCCAAGTGCTCGATGCTGTGGACGAGTCGGATTCGATCGAGTGGGCGCGGTACGACGGCTGGGGAATGGTGCTGCCGCAGGGCGACTTCTACTTCAAAACCGGAGACGCTGCGAGCTGGGCCGAGACCGTCGAGCGCTTTGGCGGCGCCGATGCGCCCGCGCAGTGGCGTCGTCTGATGCAGACGGCGGCGCCTGTGATCGAAGCCTCGGGTGCGACGCCGCCGATGGTGCTGCGATCTGATGTGGGCGCATTGCTCCCACTCCTCCGCTGTCTCCCAGGACTCGCCAAAGCCGCGCCACAGGCCAAGTTCCTCAACGGGCCCTTCTCACTGCTGATGAGCAAGGCGGAACTGACTGACCCTTTTCTCAAGGGTTGGCTAGACTATCTCTCGTTTGCTCTCTCTGGGCTCGAGGCGGATGGGACTCTGGGCGCTGCGGTGAGCTTCACCCTCGGAGACCTCTACCGCCCCAACGCTACCCTCGACTACCCGATCGGCGGCTCCGGCGCCGTCATCGCGGCACTCAAGCGAGGACTCGAGAAGCTCGGTGGCGAGCTGCGCACGGGCACGCACGTCGAGGAGATTCGGATCGATGGGAGGGGGCGTGCGACGGGGGTGCGACTGCGTAATGGGGAGCAGCTCCGAGCCTCACGCGCCGTCGTCTCCAACGCGGACGCGTGGGCAACCGCCAAGATGCTGCCGGAGGCGTCGCGGCCACAGCGCCGGCCAGATTCGGGCGGGCCGCTGAACGGAGGGATGCCGATGACGCCCTCCTTCATGCACCTGCATCTGGGGCTGCGTGGTCCTCTTCCAGAAGGGACTGGGATCCACTACTCAGTCCTCCTCGACTCATTCGAACACATCCTCTCCGACCGTAACATGGTTATTATCTCGATACCGACGCTACTCGATCCTAAACTTGCGCCGGCGGGATCTCACGTGCTCCACGCGTATTATGCGGCGGACGAGCCGTACGACGACTGGGAGGGACTGGCGCGCGATTCGGCCGAGTATGCAGCACTCAAGCTCGAGCGCGCCAAGCCCCTGTGGGCCGCGGTCGAGAAGGTGATTCCGAACGTGCGAGATCTCGTCGAGATTGAGATGGTGGCGAGTCCGCTCACGCACGAGCGCTTCTTGCGGCGGACGCGCGGGACGTATGGCCCTCCACTCTTCGCGAATGATGGGAGCACGGTCCCCTTTGCCAAGACGACCATCCCGGGGCTCCTCCACTGTGGCGACTCGTGCTTTCCTGGGATTGGCGTGCCGAGTGCCGCAGCATCGGGGATGAATGCGGCGAATACTCTCGTGGCGCCGTGGGAGCAGCTGCGGCTCATGGCCGAGCTAGACTCCCAAGGGATGCTGCAACCCGCACCCGGAGCCCCGCTCTCCCTGGATTGAGGCTTCAGTACTGACAGGAGTTGACGTATAAAGACGGTACTAAGGTCGTACGCGATATACTAGGAACCTAACAGTAACATGTGTGCAGACGCACCAACCTCTTCGTGCCTTCTTCACTTGCCCACGAGACATCTTGGGCTACCTCGTCCATCACCACCTATCTTAGATCAGTTCTTACCAATTCAAGTCCGCAAAAACGTGTTGCAGTCATTCTGATTCTCCGAGAACATCTCCCAGATGACTTTCTCCCTCCTCCTAGTCCTACCCAAACTCCCTTGACTGAGTCCGATCAGGGTAATTTGGTAGGGAACTTCCTCGCTTAGGAGGGGTGACCTCTTGTTTGCCTGCGTGTCTTGTTTTCGTGGTTCGTCCCCCGTTCATTTTATATATACCTTACTTCTACTTGAACTTAATTCTATTTTTCACCATCAAATGCAATTAAGGATTTTGGCCGGAGATAGAAGTTCCGACGGAAATTTGAGAACTTCCGTCGAGCTTCCACTAGCGTTTCCCCCCCGTTCCGGTGTCTTTCCAGGGAAAACCCACCAAAGCAACGAATTCCATCAGAAGTTGGCCGGGAAGAGTCCTTCTAGGCCATGTCGTCGATCAGCGGCACGTCCTCAGAGATCGCGCCCTTCGGGGGTGGGCAGGAGTACGCCATCTACTGCCCCTCCGGCGCCTCCGAGTGCGCCTCTTCTTGCAGCGAGCCCATGACTCGCCTAAACACGCCGAGCATTGGCCCTGTTGTCTATGGCTCAGAGACAGCAACGCACATGCTCGAAACGGTGCGAGCTGCCCCTGCCCCCCTGCGGAGGCCCTCCTATCATGCCCCATTCGCCCCCCCCCCCCTCCCCCCCCCCCCCCCCCCCTTCCCCACAGGCCATGGCTGAGATCGATCGCCGATTCGGCGAAGGCTTCGCCCGTGACAATCCCTCGTTGCTCGAGGCCTTCCTCAATGTTGCGACGACACCTAGCGACGGCGTAGCGAGCTGCCATGGGAGCGGGCGCTTCGGCTCAGATGATGGCAACATGAAGCCCTGCGATGTGACGCCTCCTGCATTCTCTTGCTCTTCGGGACTGCCGCCACCGCACATGTTACCGCGTCAGGCCCTTTGTGGCATCATGGCCAACCGGGAGCCAAGCAGCGTGATCAACAGGTGTAGTGAGGTGCTCCCTTTCAAGTGCGAACTCAAACGGTCCACAGTCAAGCCCAAAGCGCGCCGCCGCGTCGGCTGGCGCTAGGCGAGAGTCCGCCCGACGCTTTTCGAATCGTTTTTCTCTTTCTCGTTTGTCGTTCCATGCTTACGTTGTCCGTCGTGTTTCTGGTTGAGGGGCTGGTGGCTTCCTGATGAAGTCAGCCGACTTCCACCTACCAACAGGGCTCGCGTCTTCTGACGCGCCTCGCATGTGCGCGGAGCAGCCATATCGAAGACTTAGTCGTAGATGTGTAGCCGGTAGACGCCTGAAGGATCCTTGTCCAGTAAATCCGAGTGCCCTGGTAGGGCATCTAGCCGGAAGTCTCGCCTTGCCGCGCGCATCTTCTCTCCGTGCATTGAAACCATCCATGAGGTGTACCCATGAGCCATTCCACATGCGCATGCCACATAGTGCGAATACTCCGTGATGCAACGTTGGCATTGCGCGAGGCTTCATTAATGACACGTAATAGCGGGTGGGGCGTGCCGTGACTGGCGCGTCTAGTAGTTCTAGACAATAGGAGTAGGTGAGTAGGTTAGAGCTGGTAATGAGTCACATTCTGTATTAACATCTCTTTGACCTGCTGTGCCGTCCACCCAGGCTGATGAGGGTCGAAAGAAAACTTCTAGACACTCGCTTGATTTTTACGAGTAGGAAATCCACTTTTGTTTTCGTTACTGTGCCCGATGTCGGCCCTGATAGGTCGCCGCCTCGGCCGCCTGCTGCTCTGCTCGCGCTTCTTGTCGAGCGCCGCGGGCGAGAGCGCGGGGGCGGCACACCTGGCCAGCAACGCACTCAAGGAGGGCGTCAAGGTGACCGCCTCGGGCTTGCAGTACCGCGTGCTCACTGATGGCCCCGCTGGCCCCCATCCTGGTGTCTCGTCGCCATGCGAGTGCCACTACCGCGGCACGTTGCTCGACGGGACCGAATTCGACAGCTCGTACGCGCGTGGGAAGCCCGCCACCTTTGCGCCCAACCAAGTCATCAAAGGGTGGACCGAGGCGCTTCAGCTCATGAAGGCTGGAGACAAATGGGAGCTCACCATCCCACCCGAGCTTGCCTACGGACGCCGGGGGGCTCCTCCAGCGATCCCACCGGACGCCGTGCTCCAGTTCGAGCTCGAGCTCCTCCGTATCAAACAGCAAGGCCCATTCACCTTCTTTGGGATCGATTTCGCCTCTCCCACGGGCGCTCTCGCACTGCTCGCCGTGGGCTACCTCCTCTACTCGATGTTTAGCGGCGGCGGCGGCGGTAAAAAGGGGCCGCAGATCAGCCTGGGCGAGGCGGCCCTTGCCTCCACCACTCGTGTCTTCTTTGACATCTCCATCGGCGAGCGGCCGGCCGGACGCATCGAGATGGAGCTCTTCGATCAGCATTATCCGAAGACGGCCGAGAATTTTCGTGCGCTGTGCACCGGCGAGAAGGGGATGGGCAAGTCTGGGAAGCCGTTGCATTTTGAGGGCAGTGGCTTCCATCGGGTGATTCCTGGTTTCATGTGCCAGGGTGGCGACTTCACCCGCCACAATGGCACTGGCGGCGAATCCATCTACGGGAATAAGTTCGACGATGAGTGGGAGAAGGGATGGATCGGCCACTCGGAGCCCTTCCTGCTCTCGATGGCCAACGCGGGAGCCAACACGAACGGGTCGCAATTCTTCCTCACCACGGCGCGCACGCCTCATCTTGATGGCAGGCACGTGGTCTTCGGGCGCGTCGTGTCTGGGAAGGATGTTGTGGCGGCCATCGAGGCCGTGGGGAGCCAATCAGGGGCCACCTCGAGCGCCGTCAAGATTCTCAAGTGCGGAGAGGTTGAGCAGGTTGTCAAGCCCGTGAAGGGTGACTGAGACTGCCGATGTAAATAATGAGTCGTTTATATATCAATTCGTTTTACGGGACGCGAGCTTGACCTTCATCATTAGAATCATGATCGCATGCATCATCATAATCATAATGATACATATGTATGAACATAAACATTTACATGACGTAAACGTATATCTAGTTATATGCTACTACCAATAGCAATAAAGGTTTAGGTTATTGAGGTTCCTAATGGCTCACGCAAATCCTAACAGCTACAAGCTTGACGCGGTAATATTTGAACGTCTCTTATCGCTCTAAACGTAAACCCACCATGTCACTATCACGAACATCATCACTTTCACTTTGGACTTTGCACGTTTTATGATGCAAACGCGGCACTTATGATACAAACGCTGCACTTATGATGCAAACGCTGCACGGAGTCTCCCAACATCAGCGGCAAAATCAGGGTCATTGCTCATGGCCTCAGATATGGATGCTATCTGAGTGGCGGATGACTCGGACGAATCTGCCTCTTGCATGGCATCACGCTCAATTCCGAGACAGGAACTTGGGCTCTCGCCACATGGAGGTTCATCAAACACTGGGGCCAGCGGTGATACTAGTGACGGGAAAATGTACTGCCCACACCCAAACGAGGAAGCTTCGGGACCGGCATCTTGCACGGAGTCTTGTTTGGGGCTTCGCTTCTTGCTACTGCTCGGACTGCTCGACGAGTCGATACGTGAAGCAGCCGAATGAAGACCAATGGCTCCACTCCCAGGGGGGCTTGATTGGCTTGGAATGCTCGCGCTGTTGGTTGAGGGCGAGCAGATGGAAGTGCATGCGCCGGAGACTTTCAGCTCGCCTGTACTACTATCATAGGTAGGCATCAGGTGACCGAGATGCGACTGGTCACCACTCTCCTCCTCTGCCCGGAGATACGGACCCGGGGGTCCATCTGTCTCCCCTCCCCCTCCCCTCCCTGTACCACCCCCCTCCCCAACCCCCCCCGCTCTCTTGCGCCTCCAACGGATGCGACCTGGGCTCACTCGGAGACCCGTCTTGGTGATCATGCAGAAGCCAAAGAGGGAGCAAACGATCATCAGGATGGCCAGCGCACCGAGCCCCTGGAGCACTAGCGTGATGTCATCGGAACTCTCCTTCCTGACACCAGCCGCCGCTCCGGCTGGACGGAGAGACGGAAGTGGGTCGAGCGGATCTCGTGGCGCATGCGGATCGTCGCCCACATCTAGCGTCGGGATCGCACTCTCCGTCACAATACGCGTCGACCTGTTGAAAGGCTCAAGAGGTGGCGGGTCTCCTGCCTTGATGAGATTCGAGCCAACTATCTTGCCGCCATCATTCTTGCCGCCATCATCATCGAGTGCGGATGGCTCTTGACGATCCGACGCCTCCTCGTCCCAGCTCTTCTCGAGATCATTGAGCACTTGGCCCTTGCTCCGCTTGGCCCTCACAATCTGTTCAATCTCAACCCCCCGCCGCTTCAGCTCCACCATGTCCTCCACCGGCACTCCGCCAGGGGGAAGCTCACCCGCCCTCCGCAGGGAAGCAAGCCTCCTCGCGAGCTCATCTAGATTCTCGAGGAACTGCTCCTTGGGCCAGCGCCACACTGCAGATTTGGCCTGCTCGCGCACAGAGTCGAGCGCCTCCCACAAGGGCTCCATGCTTGCGGCGAGCGGCTCCTCCATGCCACGTTGCCATGAGGAAATCGAAGCCGACACGCCTGCAGCCCACAATGGACCCGCATGCTGCTCAGCAAGGGGATGGTGCACAGCCGCAAGAGCAGAATAGGCTGCTGCAAGGGCTGCGACAAAGGCCTTGACGGTGGCCGCGCCCGCAGCAGCAGCCATTGATTGGCTGCTATGGTTCGCCTTCCGGCCGGATCGAAATAAGAAATGCATGCATCTAATAGTAATGACCTACCCTCCTTCCCCCGTTCATTTATTAGGTAACTACCCTAGGGTACATAGCATTTTCCTGATTCTACAAACTGCTAAATACTTGCAGGTTCCCATGTGTTGAGCGCAATCAGCGCCACGAAATGAAGACGCTCAGTCTCCTCTTGAGCCAGGCGCGCCGGCCGCGCCCGCATGCGCTCGGTTGGCATGGTTGGCCTTTTCCCGGCTCTCCACTCGCCATGTCCTGGGGTGAGCGTCGCGGGGCTGCGACCGATTCGGCTGACGAGCCGTACGGAGAGCCGCACAGAGAGCCGCACAGAGAGCCGCACAGAGAGCCGCACAGAGAGCCGCACAGAGAG
>MDSY01033153.1_pt1 | contig 31373 bp, 4 predicted proteins | sample 811131 | NCBI WGS metagenome assembly MDSY01 (sample SAMN05326643, study PRJNA326480) | marine metagenome | isolation source: seawater | place: Atlantic Ocean: South West | collected 2010 | reverse complement strand
GCTGAGCACCGTATCACGCGTTCACCCTGTGGTTGGTGCATTTGAGGGCGGCACGTTGCTGACATTGTACGGCACGGGCTTTGTTGAGTCCTTGGATGCGTATTGCCGCTTTGGCGACGTTGCGACGGTGCCTGGCCGGCTAGTGTCGGCTGGGGTGCTTGAGTGCGTGACGCCACAGCCTGCGGTTGCTGGCTACGTTGTTGTTGAAGTGACAATGAATGCTCAGGACTACAGCATGGATCATGTGCTGTTCGAGTATCTCTTGGATCCCTTCATTACATCCGCCCATCCTCTATCGGGTCCAATTTCCGGTGGCACCATTGTGTCTGTTGAGGGTTCTGGTTTTTCGGCGCGTGCAGCCCGACTTGGCTACCTTCTTTGCGCCTTCAACGGCACCATGGTGTCGCCAATATTCATGAGTGAGAGCCTCATCAAGTGCATGACGCCTCTGAGCGAATCGGGTGCAGTCACGCTCGAGGTATCGAACGCGCGGCCTGTATTTACTTCTCAAGGTGTCATCTTCGAGTACACACGCTCGCGGCTGCTTTCAATCATGCCAGCTGCGGGACCCACTTCTGGTGGTACCGTGGTCTCACTCGCTGGCATCGACCTCGTGCCTGCAAATGCCGCAGAGCCCACATGTGTCTTTGGCTCGGCTTACGCCGCGTCTGCGCATTTTATCTCTCCTTCGCTCGTCGAATGCACGGCGCCGGCACTCCCTGCTGGAGCTGCAGAAATCGTGCTCCATTACGACGGGGCAAGGCTGCTCGTGCCGACGCTCTTCGTAGCCTACGTGCCCGCGGAAATTATGGCCGTTTCACCGTTGTTGGGCCCCAACCAGGGCGGCACTAGCGTGTCCATTCACGGGCGCCACTTCGAGGCGCCGCACCCAGCCTTCTGCAACTTCGGGCCCATGCAGGTGCCCGCTCACGTCATATCGGAAACTCGGCTCGTCTGCACCTCGCCTGCGTCCTCGGCCATGGGCGACGTGCTGCTCGCCATCGGTGACTCCGTCACCTCAATTTTGTATGAGTACCTGCAGCCCGTGCGGCTCTTCGATATTTTGCCGCCGCAGGGCCCTCGCGAGGGTGGCACAGCTGTGACTGTAGTTGGCGAAGGGTTCTCGGAGCGCGCAGCGCGGCTCTCGTTGCTGATCTGCCGCTTCAACGAGACCCAGGTACATGCAGTGTACATAGGCAACAGCTCGCTCGTTTGCGTGTCGCCTCAGCACCTGCCGGGCCTCGTCTCCGTCGAGGTCACCAATAACCGGCAGCAGTTCTCGGTCTCCGGGTTGCTCTTCGCTTACGAGGCGGTGCGTCTGCTGTCGGTCTCGCCTAGTTCTGGCCCCGCGCGTGGCGGGTCGCTGCTCACTGTGGCCACCGATTGGCTCGCGCCGCCGGCGCGCGACGGCCTTTACTGCCACTTTGGCACCAACGCGCCCGTGCCCGCCAGCTACCAGAGCAGCCGGCAGCTCACGTGCGCGACGCCGCCACTGGTGCTGGGCGTCCTCCCGTTGCAGATCAGCGTCTCGGGGGCCACCTTTTCCTCGTCGCTCTCCTTCGAGTCACAACCCGAGCCGCGGCTGGACTCGCTGCAGCCGCCGCTCGGCCCCGTGGCGGGCGGCACGCGCGTCACCGTCTTCGGCACGGGCTTCCTCGGCATCCCCTCAATCTGGTGCCGCTTCAGCGGTGTTGATGCCGCGCTTAACGTCACGGGAAGCGCCGTACTGGTCTCCGCGCGCCGCTTTTCGAGCACGCGGCTCGAGTGCGTCTCGCCACAGCTGCAAGCAGGCTACTGGCAGCTAGAGCTCACCTTAAATGGCCAAGCGCCTTTTTCGAAGAGCAGCCTTCTCTACGAGTCATATGCGCCGATCAGGCTACGTGCGGCGCTACCTCCACGAGGCAGCAATACAGGCGAGTTCGCCATGCACGTCTACGGCGATGGCTTCTCCGCGCGCGCAGCGAGCCTTGGCCTGCTGCAGTGCAAGTTTGGCGAGCGCGTCTCTGCGGCGACGCTCGTCGGCAGCGACGCTGTCATGTGTTTGCTGCCGCCCGGCTCGAGCGGATTCGTCACGGTGGCGGTCTCCAACAACCTCGTTGACTTCTCGACGAGCAATGCGCTCTTCGAGTACGTGCCCGTGCGGCTCACGGGCATCACGCCGCGCTCTGGTCCCGAGGACGGCGGCACGGTGGTGACGGTCGCGGGTTCGGGCATGTACAACGCCGGAAGATACTCGCCGCAGTGCCTCTTTGGCGATGGCGACGCCCGCGTTAGCTCGCAGGCGCTGCTGCTCTCGCCATCGCGCGCGGCGTGCGCTGCGCCGGCTGCGGGCATGGGCGTCGGCATCGTGAACGTCAGGCTGCTACTCAACACCGTGCCGACTCTTGAGTCGGTGCAGTTCTCGTACTTGCCAGCCCCGCTGGTGCTGTCCGCGCGCCCGCAGCTCGGACCGGCCGCCGGGGGCTCCGTTGTCATCGTCGAAGGCTCCGGGTTTGTCGATTCGAGCTGGTGCCGGTTCGGCACCACCGGCATGGTGCCCAGTCGCTTCATCAGCAGTGAACGCGTCGAGTGCGTCACACAACCACACGGGCCGGCTCTCGTGGAGGTGAGCGTCTCGCCCAACGGGCAGGATTTCCAGGGCGGCCTCCAGGGCGGCTTCGAGTTTCTCCCCGCCGTGGTTCTCCATTCGATCACGCCAAGCGTGGGCCCTGTCGACGGCGGCAGCTTTGTGCGCATCTACGGTGAGCACTTCCCAGAAAGTGCCGCCGAACTCGGCTTGCTCCGCTGCCGCTTTAACGGCACCATGGTCGCCGCTGTCCTCATCTCGGCGCGCCAGCTCACTTGCTATGCGCCGCGAATGCCGCCCGGCGTCATCGACGTCTCTGTAACCACCAACCTCGTCGACTTTGTGGGCGGGCTCTTCTTCGAGTATCAATATTCCCGGCTCTTTGTCGCCGAGCCGCCCGCAGGCCCCATCGACGGCGGCACTTCGCTCACCATCCACGGCGTCGGCTTGGCACCCGGCGAGCTGCACTGCCGCTTCTGGGGAGGGGTACTCGGTGCCGCGTATCGTCTCGAGACGCTCGCGCTCTTCCTCTCGCCCTCACGCGCGAGCTGCGTTTCGCCGCGTTGGTCAGCCGCTGCGGGGCCTGTCTCTGTGGCGCTCGTTAACACAGAGGCCGTCTACGGCGGCGCCGTTACCTTCGAATACGTGCCGCGGCTCGCGTACCTGGCGCTCGTACCCCGCTTCGGTCCCGTGCTCGGTGGCACGCGCTTGCGCGTGCAGGGCTGGGGCTTTGTCGCCGGGCAGGATGTGCGCTGCCGCTTTGGCAGCATCGATGTCATCGCCACGTATCGCTCGTCGACACGCCTCGAGTGCGTGGCACCCGCGCAGCCGGCGGCAGAGCCGGGAGAGAACAACTTCACGCTGCTCCAGCACGCGCTGCCAGTGGGAGGCGCTGACCCCTTGCGCTACCGGTACACGCCGCACCCGCATGTGCTCTCTGCCGCGCCTAGCCGCGGCATGGAGGGCACCGTCGTCTTCCTCGCCACGACGAAGCTCGACGAGCTCGATGCGCTTGGCGCGCTCGACGCGAGGGCGCGCTGCCGCTTCAACACGACCGAAGTGGCCGGCACGCTGCTCTCGGCTGAGCGCGTGCGCTGCGTGGCGCCACCAGCGCTTGTCGACGGTGTCGTCGCCGTCGAGCTTTCGACCAACATGCTCGACTTCTCCGAGTCGGGCGTCACCTTCACGTACCAGCCGAGCCGCGCGACGCAGCTCGCGCCGCTTCGTGGCCCTCTCGACGGTGGCACGCTTGTGCGCGTCTCTGGCGAGCGCCTCATGCCCTCCGACGACAGCCTCGCGGGGCTCGCTCCCGCTCTCGAGTGCACCTTTGCGAGCCCCGACGGCGGCGCGCTCTTCGCCGGCGGCGCCGCTTTCGCAAGCGTGGCGGCATCGCAGCAGAGCACACAGCTTGTTCTCTGCGCGTCGCCGCCGGTACTGCGCTCGGGCTCGGTGGGTGTGACGCTCTCGAACGGTGGCGCCACCTATGGTGGCCAGCTTCAGTTCGTCTACGCGGAGGCGCCGCGCGTCTCGGCTGCGGCGCCACTGCTTGGCCCTGCCCTCGGCGGCACGCTCGTGCGTGTGCTTGGTGCGCACCTCTCCGCGAGCGCGCCCGTTGAGTGCCGCTTTTCGGCAGCCAACGCCTCCTCGGGCTGGGTGGCCCTAGTCAGCGGCGAGTGGCGCTCGACGGCTGAGGCAGTCTGCGTCGCGCCGCGGCCGCCGGCGCCGCTGCTTGCGTGGCTCGAGGTGTCGCAGAATGGCCAGAACTTCTCGAGCGATGAGGTTCTCTTCGGGTACGAACCGCCGCTCTCACCCACCCTCGTGACGCCCGCCAAGGTGCCCGCCGAGGGCGGCGCGCTCGTGCGCGTCCACCTCGGCAGCGCCGGCGCGCTCTCCTCGCGCGCTGCGCTGCTGCAGCTGCTTCGCTGCCGCTTCGACAACGGTCGCCACCGCGTCGAGGTGGCGGCGAGCCTCGAGCGCGGCGATGGCGATGCGCTGCGCTGCGCCTCGCCACGCCTCGCCGCGGGCTTCGCAGTGCTCAGGGTGAGTAGCAACGGCGCCGACTACAGTGCGGCCGAACTGCAGCTCGAGTTTGTGCACGTCAAGCTGCGCGCGCTTGCGCCGCTGCGCGGCCCTGCGCGCGGCGGCACACGGCTGCTACTCACGGGCGGCGACTTCGTGCCCGGCGCCTACAGCTGCCTCTTCGGCGATGTGGTCGCGGCCGCTACCCTCGAGTCGGCCGAAGTGTTACGCTGCGAGACGCCGAGCGCGGCGGCGGCGGGTGTTGCCGTCGTCGTTCCGGGTGACGGGGAGACCATCTCCGTGGGACTCAGCCTCGAAAATGTGACGCTCGCCGCCGCACATCGCTTCACCTACCTCGCCGAGTCGACGCCGCACCAGCTGCGGCCGCTCCTTGGCCCGCAAGATGGCGGCACGCGGCTGCGTGTGCTGCTCGCCGCTACCGTCTCCAACTCGCCGCAACTAGGATGCCGCTTTGACTTGCAGTCGGCGCGAGCGACTCCAGTGCTCGTGCCCGCGGCGCGCCGCTCGGCAACCGAGCTCGAGTGCGTCACTCCTGCCGCGCCAGCACCTGGCGGCTACATCGTCGAGGTGACCGAGAATGGCCAGCAGTTTAGCACGGGCCAGCTCGTCTTCAGCTACCACGCGCCTACGCAGCTGCTCGGTCTCGCGCCCACGCGCGGCCCCGTTGACGGGGGCACGCTCGTGCGAGTGCGTGGCCTCGACTTGCTCGTCGCCGGCGTCGTGCGCGCCGCCGATGTGGCATGCCGCTTCAATGCGACCATGGTGCCCGCAGTGCGCGTGCTCTGGGCGCTCGGCGCCGTCGAATGTTTCGCGCCCTCGCACATGGCAGGCGCCGTCGACGTGCGTCTCACCAACAACCTCCACGATCTTTCGGGTACCGCGCCACTCCTCTTCGAGTATGTGCACGTGCAGCTCACAAGCGCCGCGCCGAGCACAGGTCCCGTCGCTGGCGGCACGAACGTGCTCATACGCGGTCGCAACCTGCAGCCCGGCGAGGTGCGTTGCCGCTTCGGACGGCAAGGCGTAACGTTTGCGACCGTCGACTCGATGCTCGCGGTACGCTGCGTCGCGCCGCCCGCGCTCGAGCCGCTCAGCGTGGAGCTCACACTCATCTGCGCCAATGCAACTTGCGGCAACCCGATCGGCTTCAATTACTACGAGCCCGCCGAGCCGCTCGAGCTCACGCCGCCGCTAGGGCCGCGCCGCGGCGGCACGCTCGTGCGCGTGCGTGGCCGCCGCCTCGTCGACACGGGCGCCCTTGGCTGTCGCTTCGGCGAGACGAATGTGCCAGCGCGCTGGCACGCGCCCACGCTTCTTGAGTGCGTCGCGCCCGCGCTCGACGAGCCCGACGGCGGCGACGACGAGGAGGAGGCTCCGCTGCGGCTCACTCTCAACGGCCAGCAGCACAGCGTCGAGGCGCTCCCGTTCGCGTACCAGCCCACGCTGCGGCTGCACCGCGTGACGCCCGACAGGGGCGCCGATGTAGGCGGCTCGCGGCTCGTCGTGAGCGGCCGCGGCTTCTCGGCGGCGGCGGCGGCGCGCGGGCTGCTCAGCTGCCGCTTCGTGGGCGTGGGCGCCACCGAGCAGGAGCGTCACGCCCCCGCCACACTGCTCGCCGGCGGGACACGCCTCGCATGCGCCTCGCCGCCCCACGTGCTCGGCCATGTCGCTCTCGCGGTGACCGCCAACGGTTACGACTGGTCTGAGAGCTTGCCGTATGAGTACCTGCGCTCGCGGCTGCTCGGGCTCGAGCCTAAGAGTGGACCCGTTGCCGGCGGTACCACGCTCACCCTCCGGGGCGCCGCGTTGCCGCCCGGCGAGCAGCTTGAGTGCCTCTTCTTCGATGCAGGCGAGGAGGCCGGCCCCGTTGCGCTGCGGAGCGCCGCCACGCTGCTCGCGCCCGACACCGTCGCATGCCGCACGCCCGCGGTGACCGCGCGACTCGCTGGCGCGCCGGTGGCCGTGCGCCTTCTTGCCGCGGGCAGCGTCATCGCTGCGTCCAGTGGCACGCGCTTCAGCTACCAGTCGCCACATTTCATTAGCAGCCTCGCGCCGGCCATGGGACCTGCCGTCGGCGGCACGCACATCGCCGTGCGCGGCGGCCCCTTCGCGCCAGGCCGCGGCCTCCTCTGCGGCTTTGAAGATGGCGCCGTGAATGACACTACCACCACCACTGGCACCGTACCCCTCGTCGTACCCGCTGAGTTCGTTTCGACCGAGGAAGTGCGCTGCACCTCGCCCGCGCGCCACTGGGCGCCGGCCGGCGTGGTCTCCGTCGAGGTTTCGCTTAATGGCGGCAGCCATTTCTCCACAGCGCGCGTGAGTTTCGTGTACGTCGCGCAGACTCACACGCACCGGCTTTTGCCCGCCCGCGGCCCGACCGCGGGCGGCACGCTCGTCACGCTCGTCGGTGCCGCCGTGCCGCAGGGCGCGGCGCTGCTCGTGCGTTTCGACGCGACTGCAGTTGCCGCGACAGCGCTAGGGGGCGGTGGCGCGCTGCGTGCCGTTGCACCGCCGTGCGACTCGTCCGCTGGCGGCTTTGTCACCGTTGAAGTGTCCTCGAACGGCGGCAGCGACTGGAGCGCGACTGGCACGCTCTTCGCATATGAAGGCGCGGCGCTTCGCGCGCTCACGCCCACCAGCGGCTCAACACGCGGCGGCACGCGCGTGCGCATCGAGGGCGCCGGCCTCGCGCCTCCGAGCGTCGGTGGCGCGCTCGTTTGCGTGACGCGTGTCGGCGCCGCACCAGCGGCAGCGGCCGTGCGCACTGCCGCAGCCTTCGAGGCCCGCGGCGCCGTGAGCTGCCGTGTGCCGTCGAGCGAGGTGCTTTCGATGGCGGCGATCAGCCTGGAGCTCGACGGCGCCGCTCTCGCGGGCACACTGCGGTACGAGTACCGCGCCAACGCAAGCGTTGCGGCACTCGAGCCGCCGCTCGGGCCGCGGCGCGGCGGCACGCGCGTTTCCATCTCAGGCCAGGGCTTTGTCGACGGCTTCGATACCATGTGCCGCTTCGCCTCGGCAGCGACGACTGCGCTCACGAACGCGCGCTGGATCAGCGCCGAGCGCCTCGAGTGCGTCGTGCCCGCCTTTGGCTCGGCCGCTTTCGCCGCGCTCGAGGTGACGCTCAATGGGCACGAGTTCACCGAGAGCGTGCCTGCGCTCTACTTCGCACTCCACGAGCCGCTCGCGGCGCTCGCGCTCTTCCCGGCGGCCGGTGCCGTCGAGGGTGGCACCGTGGTGACCATCGACGGCGTCAACTTCCCCTCTCGCGTGACGACGCTCTCGTATCTCGTCTGCCGCTTCAACGGCGCCACAGTGGCTGCCGAGCTCGTGGCATCCGGACGGCTCCAGTGCGCGGCGCCTCCGCATCAGCGCGGCGTCGTCGCGCTCGAGTTGAGCACGAACATGCGCGACTTTACGAACAGTGGCCTCCTCTTCAGCTACGTGGCACCACGCATTGAGCGCCTCGTCCCCGATGCCGGCGGCCTCGGCGGCGGCACGCGCGTCGTGCTGCACGGCGAGAGCCTCGGCCTCTGGCCAAACGCGACGCAGTGCCTGTGGGATGGTGAGGGCGGCGCCGCGACGCCAGCTAGCGTCATCTCGGTGCACGCGCTCGCGTGCCTGTCGCCGGCCGTCGCGACGCCGCGCGTCATCGAGCTACGCACCACCGCGCACGGCGCCGTGCACGCCTCAGTCGCCGCCTTCCGCTTCGAGCACGCGCCTATCGTCACCGCCTTCGCGCCCGCCTTTGGACCGCGCCGCGGCGGCACGCGTGTGCTCGTCGATGGCCACGATTTCGACGCACAGACGGCTACGCCCGCGTGCCTCTTCGGCGAGCGGACCGTGCCTGCGCGTCTTTCGCGCGGGCACGGAGGCCGCGGGACGCGTCTCGAATGCGAGTCGCCACCCGGCGACGGTGACGCCGCGTTCGCCGTCAGCGCCAATGGTGGGGTCGACCGCAGCGCCGCCGCATCTGAAGCCGGCTTCGGCTTCGCCTACGTTGCACCATTGCGCGTGCGCTCGCTCGTGCCAAGCCGCGGCCCGCTCGAGGGTGGCTCGCACGTCACGGTGCGCGTCGACGGGCTCTCGCAGCGCGCCGAGCATCTCGACACGCTGCGCTGCTCCTTTGGCGGGGTCGTCGTCGCCGCCACCGTCCTTGATGCGGCAGCGCTCGTCTGCATGAGCCCCGGAGCCGCCGCGGGCGCCGCAACCGTCGCGCTTGAGGTGTCGAGCAATCTGTACGACTTTTCGGAGGAGGGTGTCTCTTTCAGCTACGAGGGTGCAGCGCTCGCTGCCGCCACGCCCAATGCGGGCCCTGTGGCGGGCGGTACTCGCGTGGTGATCGAGGGCAGCGCACTCGCCACGGGCGATGCCGACGCGCTGCGCTGCCGCTGGCGGCCGCCAGCGCCGCAGCCACTCACCTTCACAGAGGCGACGGCCGACTCGCGCGCGCGCGTGCGCTGCGACACGCCATCGACGCTCAGCGCCGCGACCGTCACGCTCTCGCTCGACAACTTTGGCGCCGAGTACCGCGCGAGCGCGGTCAGCTTCACGCTTTTCGCCGAGCCGCGCCTCGATGCGCTCCAGCCCGCGCTCGGCCCCGTGGCCGGTGGCACGAGCGTGACGCTCTCAGGCACCAAGCTTCCGTCGACGGTGCGCCAGCCGCTGTGCGTCTTCTTGGCTGGCGGCGGCGGCGGCACCCTCGAGGAGGTGGCCGACGGGGGCGCACGACTCGTAGCCGCGCGCTGGATCGGCCCTTCCGCGGTCGAGTGCGTGGCGCCTGCGCTGCCCGAGGGTCTGCACGGCGTCGCGCTCAGCTTCAATGGCGGCCACAGCCGCTCTTCGCCCGCGACGGCGGCCGACGGCGCGCTGCTCACCTTCGAGGCGCTGAAGCCACTCGTGGTGCATTCTATTCTGCCCGAGTGCGGCCCCATTGGCGGCGGCTCGACGCTCCTCGTCACAGGCGCGCATTTCCCGCGGCGCGCCTTTGCGCTCGGGCTGCTCGCGTGCCGCTTCGGCGAGCGGCTCGCTCCGGCTCGCTGGCTAAACGGCTCGGCGCTCACCTGCGTCGCGCCCGCAGGGCGCCAGGGCACGCACGCGCTCGAGGTGACGAGCAACCTGCGCGACTTTAGCAACAGCGGTCTCTACTTCCGCTACCACAGCTATGCGCTCAGCGAGCTCGCGCCTACAGCCGGGCCCGTTGCCGGCGGCACATTGCTGCGCATTGGCGTCCATCTCGGCTGCCCGAGCGCGCTCCACTGCCGCTTCGGCGACGGCTTGGACGACGCCGACGATGGTGCAGACGCGGCGGCGGAGGCCGAAGCTGCGCTCGTGCCCGCGAGCGTGCTCTCGATCGGCGCCATAGCCTGCGTGGCGCCCGCGCACCGCGCGGCGGGCGCGGTCGGTGTGCGTGTGAGCGTCGGCGGCGTGCTGCTGGCGTCGGCGCTTCCGTTCCTCTACCTTGACGACGCGCGCGTGCGCACGCTCGAACCACGCTCCGGTCCCGCTAGCGGCGGCACACGCGTGCTCATTGAGGGGCGCAACTTTGTGCCCTACTCGATGCTCAGCTGCCTCTTTGGCACTGCTGCGCCCTCGCGCGCGCAGTGGCTCACCTCACACCGTGTCGTGTGCGTGACGCCCGCCGCCGCCAACGGCACCCTTTTCGGCCCCGTTTCAGTGCGCATCGCCAACGACGGCGTCTCGCCGAGCGCCGAGGCAGTGCACCACGGCCTCTTCGAGTACACGTCGCCGGTGCACGTCTCCGTGCTTGAGCCCGTCGCAGGCCCGCTGCTCGGCGGCACTAGGGTCACCGTGCGCGGTACCGGCTTCGGTGCGGACGCGGCAGTGCCGCTCGTGTGCCGCTTCAACCAGACGCAGGTCCCTGCGAGCCGCTTCGGCGGCGATGCGCTGCGCTGCGTGGCACCTGCAGCGCCGCTTGGCGTCGCGCACCGCTCCGAGCACGAAGCGCTCTCAGTGCGCCTCGAGGTGAGCAACAATCTGCAGGATTTCTCTATCTCGGGGCTCGGCTTCGACTATGTGAAGCCCTTCGAGCCCGCGCAGCTGTACCCTGCCGCCGGTCCGGTGCACGGAGGCACAGTCGTCAGCGTGCGCGCGCGCCGTTCGCTCGACTGGTCGGCGGCGCGCGGTGCGCGGCTCTCGTGCCGCTTCGGCGCTGCCGCCGCCGTCGATGCCTCCGTCGTGAGCGCCAGCCACGTCCAGTGCGCCTCACCGCCACACGACGAGCAGCTCGTGACACTCGCAGTCGGCTTCTTCGGCGGCGACGGCGAGGAGGGCGCGGCCGCAGTGCTCCTCGCCGCGCCCACGCTCACCTTTAGCTACCAGCCAGAGCCAGAGGTGCTCACCGCCACGCCGGCCACGGGCCCGCAGGCGGGTGCCACCGTTGTCGTCGTGGGTGGCGCTGGCTTCTCGGACGCAGCGGCCACCGTGTGCCGCTTCGGGCGCGTGGTGGTGCCCGCGCGCTTCGTAAATGGCAGCGCGCTCAGCTGCGTGGCGCCAGTGCACGCGCGCGGCGAGGTGCCGCTGCTCGCCTCCAACGATGGCGTCCACTTCTTCGGCGGACACAACGTCAGCTTCTACTTCCACGCCGACGCGTTGATTGCAGCCATCGTGCCGCCGAGCGGGCCGGTGGACGGTAACACGAACGTGACCGTCTACGGCCGCCACCTACCCGCGTTCGCCGCATGCGTCTTCGACGGTAGCGCGCCAACCCCAACCACGTACGTCTCGGCCGTCGAGCTGCGCTGCAGCTCGCCGTCGCTACCCTTTGGCGCGGCGTCGCTCCGGCTCGCGCCGGCCGACGCCGAGAATGCATGGGCCGCACCTGCTGCCGGTGCCACCTTCGAGGCGAAGCCGACGCCGCAGCTGCGCGGCCTCTCGCCCGCCGCGGGTCCTGTCGCTGGTGGCACCATAGTCACTGTATCCGGCGCAAATCTCGACCCAGACTGCGCGTGCACCCTGGACGGCGATGACGAGTCGTCGCCCGTGCCCGCGCGCTGGCGCAGAGCTGAACGGCTCGAGTGCATCGTGCCGCCCGCCGCAAACGCGACGCGTGCGCGCTTCACACTGCTCTGCTTTGGTGGCCGCCACCGCTACGAGGGTGAGGGCGACGAGGGTGAGGGCGTCACGCTGCACTTCGACTACTACGCCAACGTTACGGTCAGCGCGCTTCTACCGCCGCGCGGCCCCGTCGGCGGCGGCACGCGCGTGCTGCTGCTTGGCGCTGGTTTTGTGCAGCTCGGCGCTGCGGCGGCGCGTGTGCGCTTCGGCGAACAGAGCGTCGACGCGGTCGTGCTCAACACGAGCGCCATCGAGTGCGAGGCGCCGCCGCACGCCGGTGGTGTCGTTACATTGCAACTCTCGCTCAATGGCGTCGACTATGATGCATTGACTACGCCCTTCCGCTTCGACAACATGAGCGTCGCTGCAGTGTACCCTCAGTTCGGCCAGCAGGCAGGAGGCACGCTGTTGCGCATCGAAGGCGAGCAGTTCTCGTCCGCCTCACCGCTCCGCTGCGTGTTTGGCGCGGGACTGCTCGCTCCCGCACACTACGTGTCGCCGACGCGGCTCGCATGCATCCCCCCCGCCGCCGCTGTGGGCATCGTGGCGCTCACGGTAGCCTCGGACGCCGACGGTCACGCACACAGTGCTGTCAGCTTCGCGTTTCAGCCCGCGTTCGCCGTCTCATCGATCGTGCCCGCGCTCGGCCTCGCCAATGGCGGCACGCGCGTCGTCGTGCACGGCATGGGCTTCTCGGCGCGCGCCGCTGCGCTCGGCGACGTGCAGTGCCGCTTCAACCTCACGGCAACGGCTGCGCGCATACTCAATGAGAGTGCGCTCGAATGCGTCGCGCCGCCGCACCACTCGCCGGAAACCGCCACGGGCGAGCACGTGGCGGGAGCCGTGCCGCTCGAGGTGACAATGAACCGCGTCGACTGGTCTGATGACCGTGTGCTCTTCACCTACTCGGAGGCCGTCTTTGTCTCGGCGGTGGAGCCCGCCTCGGGCCCGCTCGCCGGTGGTACTCGCGTGAGCGTGAATGGCATCAACCTGATGGCCACCGGCGCCCTACGCTGCCGGTTCGGCGCGCTAAGCGTTGAGGCCACATATGCCTCTGCCGAGACGGTTGCGTGCGATGCGCCGCCGCGCGATGCCAACGGCGACGTTGTCGTGCAGCTATCGATCGACGGCGGCCATGCATACGCAACCTCTCGCGCCGTATTTGCCTACGTGGCGACACCAACGGTACTTGGGCTTTCGCCCGCCAACGGACCGCGCGATGGCGGCACCAGCGTCGCGGTGCTTGGACGCGACTTCGCACCGAGTATCGACCTCAGCTGCCGCATCGGCGGTGCCGATGACGCTGCGCTTGTGCGAGCGCGCTTCGTCTCGCCCTCGATGGTCAACTGCTCGATGTCCCGCCACGCGCCTGGGCTTGCGCGCGTTGAGGTGAGCCTCAACGGCGTCGACTTCTCCGACGACCGCCGCAGTTTCCTGTATGTGGAGCCCATCGTGCTCACGCGCGCAACGCCCTCGCTCGTGCCCATCGGTGTGCCGCTTGTAGTGCGCGTCACGGGCAGCGGCCTGATCCCCGGGGCCTCGTGCGCGCTCGGCAGCGTGTCGAGCCGCTACGCCTCGCACCTTTCCGCGAATGAACTGCTTTGCGAGTTCGACGCGCTGGACGCGCCAGGTGTGCGAAGGCTGCGTGTCACGTCCAACCTGCAGGATTGGTCCGAGTCCTCTCGCCTCGTCGTCGCGGCGCCGCTATGGCGCGCGCTCTCGCTCGCCCCCACGCTTGGCCCCGAGCGCGGCGGCACTGAGCTCACCGTCACTGGTACGGGGTTCGAGCGGCCCGCGGGAATCGCCTGCCGCTTTGGCGGCGGCGACACGCCGATCGCCGCGCGCTACATCAACGCGACGACGATCGCTTGTCTCACTCGCGCGCGCGCGCCCGGCAATGCTTCGATCGAGGTGACCGCCAACAATTACGACTACAGCCGAAGCGGGCTCCGCTTCCAATTCCACGCCGATCCTGTCGTGAGCGCCCTCCTGCCCTCGTATGGCCCGGTGGCGGGCGGTACTGTCGTCGCCGTCTCGGGTGCGCACTTCTTGGCGCGCGATGCTGCACTTGGCGCCCTCCTCTGCCGCTTCGGCGAGGCTGTCTCGCCTGCGAGGCTCGTCTCGTCACAGTTGATTGAGTGCCCCTCGTCCGTGCATGCCGCCGGCGGCGCTGCCTTTGCGCTAAGCCTCAATGGCGGCGCCGACTTCGTGCAGCAACCGCAAGTCAACTTCACCTTCTTGCCCGTGGCCATGCACTCCATCCAGCCGCTTGTGGGCCCCGAGCGCGGCGGCACGGCGCTCACTATCGATGGATTTGGCTTCTCGGCGGCGACGCCGTTCTTGTGTCGCTTCGCCGGCGCGGTGCTCGCGCCGGCGCTCATTCTCTCGCCGTCGCGTGTGCGCTGTGTGACGCCGCGCATGGCCGTGCAGCAAGCGAGCGTGAGCTTGCTGCACGCGAGCGGCACCGAGCTCGACGTGCTTGCAGAGCATTCCTTCGCCTTCCAGGCGGACGCCGTGCTGCTCGCGCTCCGGCCGATCGCGGGGCCCGTGCTCGGCGGCACGCTCGTGCATCTCTTTGGTGCCCACTTCTCGCGCCGCTCGTTCGAGCTCGGCTACCTGCACTGCCGCTTCAATCTGACGGCAAGCGTCGCCACGTGGATCAACGACTCGGCTGTGGCGTGCCATGCTCCTGCGCTCCTCGCGAGCGGCGCCGATGCTACTGAGGGCGCCCTCTCAAGCGGCGGACCGGTGTCTGTCGAGCTCAGCAACAATGTAATCGACTTCACCAAAGACTCCGGGGTAACCTTTGGCTACTTGGCCGAGTCTCAACTCGCCGAGGTTGAGCCTGCAAGTGGTCCCGCCTCGGGTGGCACGCTCGTCACCGTCTTCGGCAACAATTTCACCTCCGAGCCTGGGCCTCTACTCTGTCGCTTCGGGGAGCGCACGGTGCGCGCCTTGTACGTCTCGGAACTCGGCCTGCAGTGCACCTCACCGCCACGGGACGGCGGTGTCAACGGAAGTCTCGTTGTGGAGCTGCGCGTGAGCTTCAACGGCGGTGCCGACTTTAGCGCCGCAGCCGTGCAGTTTCAGTACATGCAGACTGCCTCGGTGCGCACCGTTTCGCCGGCCGAGGGTACATGGCGCGGCGGGACGCTTGTCAGCGTCGAAGGCGAGGGCTTCCTCAACTCGATGCTGCTCAAGTGCCGATTCGGTACAAAGGTGGTAAATGCCATCTTCGTGAGCACGCAGATGCTCAACTGCTCCACGCCCTCACACGCCGTCACCGGCCTCGCCGCGATCGAGGTGAGCAACAATGCGCTCCACTTCTCCAGCAGCAATGTGACATTCCTCTACCAGGACGAGGTCCACATAGAAAGCCTCTTGCCGCGCTCGGGCCCGATCCACGGCGGCACCAATGTGAGCGTCATCGGCAGGAATCTGCTGCCGGGAAGCACGTGTCGTTTCGGAGAGCTCACCGCAACACGCGCGTTCTGGATCTCATACTCTGAGGTCATCTGCACCGCGCCACCGCGCGCCATGGGCGCGTACGTGGTGGATGTGACTAGCAACACGCAGGAGTTCACGGACAGCCGCCTCAACTTCAGTTACATGCCGCCGGTTGATGTGCTCCAGCTAGAGCCTGAGCTCGGTCCGTCGAGCGGAGGGACCAAGGTGCTAGTCAGGACCAAGGTGCGTGCCGTCGGCGAGGGCTTCGAACCGAACGGGGGCTCGGCGTGCCACTTCGGCGATTTGGCGCCGATTCCCGCGCGCTGGATCTCGGAGGCGCTGCTGGAGTGCACGGCACCTGCGCACGTATCTGGCAGCGTGGCGCTCGAGGTGACAGCGAACGACCAGGACTACAGCGCGAGTGCGGTGCTGTTCGAGTACCACGCCGACGTTGCCGTGCACGCGGTTCTGCCGCCGCACGGCCCTGTTGGCGGCGGCACCGTTGTCTCGATCGAGGGCGAGCGCTTCTCGGCGAGTGCCGCGGCACGCGGCTTGGTGGGCTGTCGCTTCGGCACACTCGTGGTTCCCGCCGTATTCGTCAACACATCGTTGCTTGAGTGCGTTTCGCCGATACAGGCTGCAGGTGCCGTGAGCGTCTATGTGAGCATGAACGGCGTCGAATACATCGACTCGGGGCACACCCATCTGTACGAGGCGCCGACGGTGCTCAGTCTGTGGCCATTCGTCGGGCCGCAGCTGGGTGGCACGGCGCTCACTCTTGAGGGCGTCAACATTCCAGCGGCTTCGGTGCTTTTCTGCCGCTTTGCAGGCACGGCGATAACGCCGGCGCTTCGGGTCGATTCTACGCGCGCGGAGTGCGCCACGCCACCGATGGTGGTGCAGAATGCAAGCGTTAGCCTGCTGCTGCCCGGGCAGCAGGGTAATGTGACGGACTCACTTGCAGACCGGCCATTCGAATTCCAGGCCGCTGCGCACGTCTCCAGCATCTTCCCGCGCCGTGGCTCGGTCCTCGGCGGCACGCTTGTGACGCTGCGCGGCAATGCGTTCTCGCGCCGCTCGGCCGAGTTCGGCTATCTGCGCTGCCGCTTCAACCTGACGGCGACCGTCGCCACGTGGATCAACGACTCGGCCATCGAGTGCCGCGCGCCGCCGCACGCGTATGCTGACGATGGCGCGCAAGCTCGCGCGGGGTCGCTCCGCGTCGAGATGAGCAACAACGCACTCGACTTCACAGCGGACGGCCAAGCCGAGTTCCGTTACGAGGCCGAGGTGGGCCTCGACAAGGCCTCACCCGCTAGCGGCCCCTCCTCGGGTGGCACGCTCGTCACGGTCATCGGAGACGGGCTCGTCGATGAGCCCGGGCAGCTACTTTGCCGCTTTGGCGAGATCCCAGTGAGTGCTACCTTCATCTCAGCGCACAAGCTGCAGTGCGAGTCGCCGCCGCAGGATGCGGACGCCAGCCGCGCCACGCGACTGAGCGTGAGCATCGACGGTGGTACCGAATTCAGCGTTGCCGCTTTACAGTTCCAATACACAGACACGGTCGCTGTGCACGCCATTTCGCCGGCCGTGGGTATGTGGCGCGGCCGGACGCTCGTCAGCATCGAGGGTGAGGGCTTCGTCAACTCGGTGCTGCTCAAGTGCCGGTTCGGCACGACGGTGGTCGACGCCATCTTCGTGAGCACGCAGATGCTCAACTGCTCCTCACCCTCGCAACCTATCGCCGGCCTCGCCGCAGTCGAGGTTAGCAACAACGCGGTCGACTTCTCCAGCAGCAATGTGGCCTTCCTCTACCAAGAAGAGGTGCTCATACTAGCGCTCACGCCACGCTCGGGCCCGGTCCACGGCGGCACCAATGTGAGCGTGATAGGCACGCACTTGCTGAACGGAAGCATGTGTCGTTTTGGTGAGCTCGCCGTCACACGCGCGGTCTGGATCTCGTACTTCGAGGTTGTCTGCACCGCGCCACCGCTCACCGAGGGCGCGTACACAGTGGAGGTGACGAGCAACATGCAGGAGTACACGGACAGTCGTCTCGAGTTCAGCTACACGCCACCGGTGGACGTGTTCAAGTTGGAGCCTGAGCTCGGTCCATCTCGCGGAGGGACCAAGGTGCGCGTCGGCGGCGAGAACTTCGAACCGAACGGGGGCTTGGCGTGCCGCTTCGGCGATGCGGCGCCGGTGGCTGCACGCTGGATCTCAGAGGTGCTGTTGGAGTGCACGGCGCCTGCGCACGCACCGGGCAATGTGACGCTCGAGGTGACGGCCAACGACCAGGACTACAGCGCGAGCGCGGTGCTGTTCGAGTACTACGCCGACGTTGCGGTGCACGCGGTGCTGCCGCCGCACGGCCCTGTTGGCGGCGGCACCGTTGTCTCGATCGAGGGCGAGCGCTTCTCGGCGCGCGCCGCCGCTCTTGGCTACGGATTCTGTCGCTTCGGCACGCTCGCGGTGCCCGCTGTATACGTCTCGGAGCGGCTGCTCGAGTGCCTTTCGCCAGCGAACCAAGTGGGCGATTTTGCGCTCGACGTCAGCATGAATGGTGCTGACTATACCGACGACGGCGTCTACTACAGCTTCATGGCACCAAGCGTGCGCGCTCTCGCGCCAGCGCTCGGTCCCGAGCGCGGCGGCACGCGCGTGCGTATCGCAGCGAGCGGGTTGCCGGCGCACAATGTCTTCTGTCTCTTTGGCGAGGGCCTCTCGGTGCGCGCGCATGTGATCGACGAGGTGGAGCTGAGCTGTGTGACACCCGCGGCGGCGCCGGGCAATGTAAGCGTGCGCGTGGCCGCGCAGGGCCTCTGGCTCAGCACCGAGGAGCTCAGCTACGAGTACACGCGCGAGGCGCAAGTGCTCAGTCTCTCGCCCATCTCTGGACGGAACAGTGGCGGCTATACGGTCATCGTGCGCGGCACCGGCTTCGTCGACCGCGGTGCCGCCGACGGGGACGTCGGCGGCGGCGACGTGTCAGTCACCGGCGATGGCCTCGCGGGTGCCGTTTGCCGCTTCGGGCAAGTGTCCGTGCCTGCCCAGTTCGTCAACGACACGGCGCTCAGCTGTGTGGCGCCACGCCACTACGCAGCCGCCGTGCCACTCGAAGTTGCACTCAACGGCCTTGACTTCAGCGCCTCAGGCGTGCTCTTCGAATTTGAAGGGCTCGGCATCGCGCGCGTCAGGCCCGACCACGGCCCCGTCGCTGGCGGCACCACCGTGGTACTGCACGTTGACGCGCGTCTCGGCGAGGTCGAGCGATACTGCCGCTTTGGTGTGGGCGGTCTCGTGCATGCGGCGGTACTCACGCCCACCTCGGTCGAGTGCGTTGCGCCCACGCACCCCGAAGGGATTGTAGCGCTCGCGCTCGTGGCGCCGGGCCTCGGCAGCGCCACGGAGATGGCTCAGTACGCCTACCATGACGAGCTCGAGGTGCTCGGGCTGCAGCCGAGCCGCGCACTCGACTCGGCGATGACGCCTGTCTTCGTGCGCGGGCGCAACTTCGTGAACACCTCTTCGCTCGGCTGCGCCTTTGGCGCACAGCGCACCAACGCCACCTACATCAACAATGAGACGCTGCTTTGCACGGCGCCCTACTACTCGGGCGCCGTGCATGAGCACACGTCGGTGCCCGTGCGCGTCACCACCAACCTTCAGGACTACACATCCACGGCGGCCACGCTCGAGTACGTACCGTGCCCCGTCGGCGCCTTCTGTCCCGGGCAGCTCGTGCTGCCGTGCCCGCCGGGCGCTTTCTGCGACTCTCATCCAGGCTTCAACATGACCTGGTGCCCGGCAGGCACCTATCAGCCCGAGTCCGCACAGGCGCGTTGTGTCCCGTGCCCGCTCGGCCACTACTGCCCCTCGGAGGGGCTCTCGGCGCCCTTCATCTGCCCGGCGGGCATGCTCTGCTCCCTTGATGGGCTTTCGTACCCGGACTCCCTTTGCCCGGCGGGCCACTTTTGTCCACCCGGCGTGCGCACGCTCGATCCGCTGAGCGAGATGCACCTGCAGCGGCCACTCGAGTGCCCCGAAAACGTCTGGTGCGCGGCGGGCACCGCCACCAACGTATCGGTGATCGGCGACTTCTCGACGCCGCAGCCGTGCCTCACAGGCTTCGTTTGCTATCGCGGCTCGGATGCGCCAACCGGCAGCGGGCCCTGCCCCGCCGGGTACTACTGCCCGCCGGGCTCGCTGCCGATCGCGTGCCCGCCGTCCAATTACTGCCCGAGCACGGGCAATATCTTCCCCTCGCTCTGCCCGCCCGGCTTCTACAGCAACCAGGAGGGCCGCCAGTTTTGCATCGAATGCCCCATCGGCCACATCTGCCCAGTCGAGGGGCTGCGCCGCCCGGATGTGTGCCCGGCAGGCTCCGTCTGCTACTCGCCCGGGCTCCGCGTGCCCTCGGCCCTCTGTCCTCCCGGATACTACTGCTGGGAGGGCACCGAGACGGCCGACGCGAATGCGGAGACGGTATACCGGCCGTACCCATGTGCGCGCAAAACATATTGCCTCGGCGGCGTCTCTTCAAACGAGACCAACGAGGAAGACTTCAACGCGCCGCAGCCTTGCCCACTCGGCCAATACTGCCTCGAGGCCTCCACCTCACCCTTCGGCTACGGCCGCTGTCCGCCCGGACACTATTGCCCCAAAGGCACCTCCGACCCGATTCCGGCGCCCGCCGGCTATTTCTGCAAGGGCGAGGGCAACTCGCAGGCCTCGCCCTGCATGCCGGGGTCCTTCTCGCGCTTCAATCCCGTCAATGGCACCGACGAGTGCGAGCTCTGCCCGGGCGGTTACACGTGCGAGAACGAGGGTACCTACTTGCCGCGGCCGTGCGTGCCCGGCTACTTCCGCACATACAACTCGACTGTCGCCTGCGAACTCTGCAACGAGGGCTCATGGAACCCATACTACGCCAACCCGGCGGAGTCGCTTTGTCTGCCCTGCCCGCCGGGGCGCGTGTGCGGCTCCAAGGGTATGTTCAATCTGTCGCAGTCCACCGCGTGCCAGTCAGGATACATATGCGATTGGAACACCACTGGTGCGGCCCAGTTCGATTTTCCGTGCCCGGCGGGCTACTACTGCGCCACGGAGAGCACCCCCTCGCACCTGGGCTGCGCGGCCGGCGCGGTGATGAACCAGAGGCGCGTCGAGATGAGCGCGATCTACAATGCGAGCGCATGCCTCAGCGACGAGTCGCTCGACTGCAAAGAGTGCAACGTTGACGGCACGCGCGATGATGGTAAGACCTGCTACTGTCCGATCGGGCTCTGTCCGGCCGGCTTCATCTGCGAGACCGGCACGCGCTTGAACGAGCGGGAACGCGTGCCCTGCGAGGCAGGCTTCTACTGCCCCGAGGGCACCTCAAATAAAACCATGGTAGAGGACTTCAGGTGCCCGTTGGGAACCACCTCTGACCCTGGTGCCACCTCGGCAGTCGGCTGTAAGGCCACGGGTGGCTCGGTCATCGACACGGTCTCCGAAACGCTCCTGACCGATAATTTCTTCAATTGCGAGCCCAGAGACAGCGAAAGATGTGATGCGTCCGTTTTTGTTGTGCCTACCCAACGCCACATTGACTTGGATCGCCGACGACAACGACGGCTCGCAGAGGCGGCGGTGGCGTCTTACGCGCGGCTGCCCATCGCCTCCGTCAACTCGAGCGCGTGGACGCGCGCGAGCGGTGCTGATGGCGACAGCATGCGCGGCCTTGCGCTTTCGGTACCCGTGGTAAGCGCGCCTCCGCCCGCACCGCGCGCGACGAAGGGTCCACTGCGGTGGGATCGCTACACGCTCGACACGCGCTCGGACGAGGCGCCACTTACGTTGCGCAAGCTGAGCGAGCTGCCGGAGTTGCCGCCTTTGCGGACCTTCAAGCTGCCCCAGGCGGCAATGGCCACAATCAACGCCGACTTTAGCCAGATCAGCAGCGAATTTGGCGATATGAAGTACGGCAAGCACTACCGGGTGGCGATCTACGTGGACCAGGACGCCTACACGATACCGTACCCGAACAGCTTCTGGCTCGATGCGGGCGACCGCTCGGACGACGTTGCCTACCAGTACGGTCAGTGGGACAACGAAGGGTGGTCGAAGCGCACACCCTTCCAGCTTGCGTTGCACGCGCACCGCGAGATCACCTTCCGCGTGGAGCTCCAAATTCTGCACGGCCTCTTCGCCGCAGACGCGGAAGACTTCATCGGCACTGTCTCTCTTGACTTCCGGCTGCCTTCGCGGGCCGACCGCACCCCTGGGCTCGAAGCAGCGTGTGCAGACCGCGTGTTCCACGACAACTCAGCCTCGAGCAAAAGCAGCTGCGGCTACCGCATCTTCCTCATCTGGGTGCGAGAGGATTCCGACTTCGCATTGCCCTACAACAAGCCGCGGGTGCGACCAAGTCACTATACCGACGAACACACTTACGATGAATTCGGAAATTTTGTTGAGACCGACTTCGTTACCGCGGGCAACAAGAACGCGATGATCGACCTGTTGGTCAAGACGGAGGAAAATGATCTGCCCATCTACCTCGGACCACTTGAGCATGACTACGCGGTCAACTGGGGTGGCGACGACTATTGGCACGAGTTTGCCTCAGTCTACCCGTACACCTACCTCCCGTACTTCTCCAAGTGCTACGATGGTCATCGCCTCGGCGTGCCTGTCGATGAAGGACGCAAATCGATGAGCGCCGAGGCCGCCACGTCGGGCGGCATGACCAACCCAAGCATCATGCCCGTGCGTCAACGCCCTGTCTGCAACCGTTCCGATGTTACGGCGGAGGGCTTCGTGCCGCAGCCAGGAGAGGTTTACGCCGGCTTCTATGGGGGCGGGTGCCCTGTTGGGCGCCGCACGGTCGAATTCAACTCGACGCAGGCAGATCGAAACCTGCGCACCTACGCCAACAAGCGCGACACGCAGCACCGTTTCTTGAAAGATTCGCGCCGCGCCGCCTCGGACTCGGGCGTGGAGTGCGACGAGTCGGAGAGGGACCACGAGGGTATGTGCCCGTACCCGAGTGAGTGGATGAGCCAGGAGCTGCCCTCTTTCGACGCGCACCTGCCGCTGTTCTGGGCGATGGAGAACCCCGACGCGTGCTTCCTTGTGCGCGAGGAGGATACGCACGTGGTCAACGAGTTCGATTGGTTCTCCGAGATTTACTACTCGGACGTGTGCGACTATGTCTACACGTGCATGTATGAGGAGCACACTGACACGATCGGCGAGAAGCCTTACTGGTTCCAGGCCTTCGGGGGCGATGTGCTCTTCTACGTGAGCCGCACGCCCATTGACGTGACCTTGCTCGAAGCCGGATACGACGCCCACGAGACGGCCAACCCCAACAACTTCGACGCGATTGCCCAACTCGACCTCGAGGAGTTGGGCACCAGGCTCTCGGTGGTGCGCAACTCTGTGCCTGCAAACCGCTACCCGCAGCGCATGCAGCTCACGGTGAAATATTGGCAGCAGACCCTGTACGAGAAGATGATCCTCTCGATGACGCTCGCTATGGAGGAAGACTTTGCGCTGCCAAACAACGACCCGAGCTTTTTACAGGAAGACTCGCTGCGCGGCTGGGAGTATGACCTGCGCATCACCGTGACGCCGTGCGACTGGCTCTTCGTGATGGATTCCTTCTCGCTCTCCTCGATCACCTACATGATGTTCTACGGCATCATCGGCTTCGGCATCCAAGCCGGAGTCGTCGTCATCTGGCTCTTCTTCCGGATGACAACGCGACGTGCGAACCCGCCCAAGGTGAACTTCATGAAGTGGGTCAGGGGCTTCGAGTGGAACCCGCTCTTCGGCGTCTTGCTCGCCGTCTTGCCCATCCTCGCCGGGTGCGTCTGGATTGGCCTCGTGCTCCGCGACCTGGACATCTTCGGCAACATTCCGGGCACCTTTGAGCTGCTCACCGCGACGCAAACGACCAAGACTCCCGAGGCAGTGCTTGCGCAGTGGCGCAATGCGCGCATTGGCGTCTCGATCATGGTGATGGGGCTCTGCATCATCAACTATGGCACCTACTTGCTCGTGCCGCGCGTTGATAAGCCCGGCTCGCTCTGGAAGCCCGGCTTCTGGCAGCGCAAGCATTGCTTCTTGACCGCCATCTGGACCTTCTTGATGCTGCTCGTGGTGCTTCAAATCTCGTTCACGCGTTTCTTTAGCGAGAACGCGAACGTGCTCATCTTCGGGCTCAAGGCCTTCTGGATCCTGATGGAGAGCGTCTACCTGCGTAGCCTCTCCGAGCTGCTACTCATCTTGCCCTTCCAGGCGTCACTGCAGCTCACGCAGTTCACGATGACGCTCGGTGCCGATAAGTTTACTTCGTTCGTCACCGTGTTCGTTACCGAGATGCTGGTGGGTATCATCAAGCGACTCGTCGAACCCATCAAGTTCCGCACGGTGCGACTCGCCAAGTTCAAGAAGGCGGTGATCGCTGCTCAGGCGGTCGGCCGCGCGCCGCCGGTGATGACGCCGGAGATCGAGGCAACGGGCATCCTCGGCGACATGCTCAAGGCTCTCTACTTCTTCGCGGTCGAGATGCTGGGGCTTACCTTCTCAGTGGTGGTCACTGGCTTCCTCTACCTCTTCCGCAAGGAGTACAACGTGGCCGACCTGTACGGCATCCGCTCGACTGACCTGCTCTTTTACATGCTCTTTACTATCATCATCATCCCCTTCCAGGTCGTCATCAACGTGCTCGTCCACAACATACTCGAGCTTGTGTACAACTGGAAGCTGTGGGAGTACGTGCAGTTCTGCCACAATCGCTTCAAGAACCGCACGCGCCGATGGATGGGCCTCGACCCGCACATCAACGAGAGCCTGCCGCAGGAGCTGCGCTCTCTCGACCAGATGTGCATGAGCGAGCAGATGTACTTCACGGGTGCCTTTTTCTGCGGAGGCATCATGATGTCGGTGTTGGGCATGCTGCTCACGCTCAAGGCCAGTACCAGCAACAAGGGCGCGTCAACCAACCCTACGCAGGATCCGCTGTTGCCACTGCTCGCCATCATCATGGTGGCTATCCTGCGCGTCGGCAAGCTCGTCTTCATCAAGCTAGCCGACAAACTGGGGGTTTGGATGGTGCCCGGCGAGAAGGAGAACGCGGCCAACATGGTCTACGACGAGGGGCCTGGCGCGCGCCGTGGCGATTCGCTCCCCGCTGGCATGGCTGCGGTCGATGCGGCCATCGCCGAGTGCGTCGAGGACGCCCTCGCCGCCGGCCACACTGACGACACGCTCGTCAAGTTGCTCAGCGAGGCCGTCTACATCCCGCCAGGCATGAGCATTCAGCCCATCGATGGCAGCGGCGGCCAGGTCGGCGAGTCTCAACTGCTCGCGAAGCTGCAGTCGAACCCACAGCTGCTCGCGCAGCTACAGGCACAGGGCACGCTCATACCCGGGGGCTCAACCTCGACGGCGCTCTCGACGGCGCTGGTGCCGCCGCCGCCAGACGGCAGCGAACAGCCGCTCGGAGACGAGCACGCCTTCGAGGACTTCATGCACGCCTTCCGCCGAGAGGTGGAGGGCCAGCGGGCGATCAACACACAACTCGCCAGGTATGCGCCCACTGGTGATGCCACCGCCGCAAGCGTTGATGAGAGGAGGATAGTCCCCTCGCGGGCGCGCCAATCGACGGCGCTCGCTGATCTTGGCGCCAGCGACGACCCGATGCGCCTAGCACTCTTCATGGACGACGATCTCATGTCGGATGATGACGACTTCGAGGAGGAGGGTGAGGACGACCTGGACGAGTGGCCCGACGAAATGCTTGTCCTTGGCCTCGCTGTTGAGACTGACGGTGAGGGTGGTGGGGGCAACACGAGCAGCACACTCTCCACTTCCGCCACCGACGACGGCAGCGAGGGTGACACTCAGAGCGATGAGTCCGAGGACGCGTGGCCCGTCGAGCTCGTCTTTTGATCGCCTGCTCTCGCCGACCTCGGCTTCGCGTTGTCTCCGCCCGGTGCCTTCACACAATCCTCCACACAAACAGGCTGTGATTTCTTTGGAACTTCTCTTCTTTTCATTTTTGTAGACCAAGTATCATTTGTGTTCCAACCAGTAGAGCTACAGCTAGTGCATGAATGTTGTAGTAGCTGACACTGAAAAGTCAAAGTGTCGGATCAGTATGAGTATCAGTATGAGTATAGCTTACGTGAGTAAGGCGATCTTACTCGCTTCAGTCGTTTGGAGATGGCTAGTAGTACGAGTACCTGCCCTCACAAAAGACGAAAGGTGAGGTAAAGGTTAAGGTACAGTCACAGTCATTACACATTAGTCATAACCCGGATAACGGTTTGATAACGTTTACGCTTAACCTGAAAGTTATTATAGTTAAAGTTAATAACTAAAAACATTATATACTAGTATACTAGGTCGAAGTAGAGGAAATAGACGTGCACATAGCACTAGCGCAAACAAACGAAACTCTAGAATGGCACTCCAACAGGGAACATGAAGATAGAGGAAGAACTTGAACTCATACATAAGACCGAAACTGATAAACCCGCAGCAAACCAAGAAAGCCAATAGCAACCTGAACCTATACTCCTATATCACTAGAATCCCCCAACGGAACTGGAACAGAAATGAACAGCTGCCGCGATAACTCCCACCCACGAACCTGGCCACTGGAGAACTACGAAAAATGCCGACGACGTATACGGGCGGGTAGTCCTAGGGACACTATACACACTTTCAGCACTTAAAATTCAAATTAGATTCGGCCATTTGAATATCAATATGATATAGATTTTGCGATTTAATAATTAGTCAGGTTAAGGGGAGGGGAGGTGGAAAAGTGCAGGTAGTGCGACTGTACCGTATAGTGCCGAGTTGCGCCGCCACTAGTAAACGTAGCCTTTATTCTTACATGTTCTGAATGTACTTAAACTAAACCGCCATCGGTAATCTCGATCGACTACCGGGATTCTGCAGTCTGAGTCTCCGCGATGGACAATGGAAGGTGGCAAGGAGGAAAGCGATGAGCGAGACCACCGCTCCCGTCGCGGTGCCTGCAGCAGCGCCCCATGCCATACCTCCCGTGTGCCCCTCGGTGGTAGTGGAGGCCCTTAGAAAGCCCCTGGGCACCAGCTCGGCGTGAGATCTGAGCTCGAATCCGAGTGATCGAAATTGCTTCCAATCGGGCACCAGCCTGGGAATGGGCATCAGCACTTCGAATTGGAAGTCAACCCTAGGAAAGGACGGCAGTTTGAGCTTGTGCTCTGTAGTGAGCCACTCGCAGTTGGGCTCCGCCACGGCGTCGCCCATTTCGCGCCAGTGCGGCTTGCCGAGGAACTGATCGAGCCGGCTGCCAAGGTGCAAGCCGAAGGCGCCGAAGCAGTCACCGACTTGCGCTTGTGTCTTCTCAGGCAGCGATCGCCACCAGCAAGCCAGGCGCTTCCTCCACCTACTATGCCAGCTCTCCGCCTCGGGCGAGAGCCCCATGAATTCCCAAGGAGGCGCGGGGTCGAGCCCGGACCATTTGAGCGTGTGGACGGGCTTGTCGTACCCGAAGAAGGCGCCAGGGTCGAAGCGAGTGCCGCTGGGCAGGAACGGCACTTGCAAGCGCCGACGCTCATCAAAGGCAGTTTCACATGCATCTGAGTCAGGTGCCAGCTCGTCCCACCGGTCAAAGTCGTCATGGAGGAAGCCGACGAGGCATGCACGCTCCTTGCGAGTCTCCATCACCTCGTGCCAGTTTGTCTTTGAGTCAAAGACCACAACAGATCCCGATTCGGGGTAAACATCCCTCACGTCGTGATCTCCATAGACGCGCAGCTGTCCACCATTCTTGGTATCCCAACCGGGCGGATTCAAGTAGATGATGAAGCTGACGCTGCGCTTGCCCGTGCCCTGCATGTCGACGCCTGCCGCCGAGTCTAGATGCCGCTTGTAGTAGCCGCCTTCCGGGTAGATGACATACATGACCTCCATGCCCTCTGCGAGCTTCCGTTTGAAGATCGTCTCCAGCTCACGCCGCATCGTCTGGATCCGGTCGTGCAGCATCCAAAACGCCTCTGTGTCTCCCACCTCGGAGCCTCTGACGATCGGCCGCGCCTTGAGAGCCGATCGAAGATTGTCGGCTGAGCCATCGCTGCTAAAGCTCTCCGCCCGCTCGAAGCGGCCAGCTTTGGCGAGGGATTGAAGATCAAGTCTCAGTCCGCCGACGAGCGCCGGCGGAAGAAAATCTGGATAGGAAAAAGCAATCCGAAGGGAAGTAAGGAGGGTTTGAGAGTGTCGCTCGCAGCAGCAAACAGCTGATGCGCAGCATTGGGGCGTGGTGATTCTGTGAGCAACGATGACATGCGGCAGACTCATGCAGCCCAGTCGTAAGCTCAAACACTGGCTAGTGGCTGCCGTCCGCTCCGTTCCGCCTACTGCGAGGAGCCGCCGGCACATGGCTTCGACAAGCGCGTGCTGTTTCTGGCAACTTGCGAGCTGGATGAAACGCCTAACTGGCGATGCACGCCGCCGGCCCGCAGGATATCCTTGGCCGCCGGGTCCAGGAGCGCCGCCGTCATCGCAAAGTCCCCCTCAGTTCGGTTTTCAGTCAAGTCCAAGTGAAAGTCAGTCCGTACCTGGTATCGACAGCATTTGACCCCCTAGGCCCTCCTACCGAGGTACCCAAGGAGCTCTGCTTTTTTGAGAAAAAAAAGTTGCCTCGCGGCAACGACGAGGGACGTGCCCGTCAATGCGGAGCTCGTCGGCGATGCGCGGCGGCCAGGAGCTTCCGTCACTGGAAGAGGTCTTAGCAGGAGCGCTGCGCAACCCGAAGGAGCGACAGAGGGTGCTGCGCCTTGAGACGGAGCTTCAGAACAAGATGTTCAAAGCCAGCCCTCAGTGCGCTCCGCATGCCACTCGCCACTTGTTCGCCCGTGGGCCCTCTCCAGCTTCTCCTTGAGCCGTGATGCGGTGTCATTACGTGCATTTTGCACCAGCATGACCCTCAGGAGCCATCTGCTGCCTTGTCTGCAGGATTGATCGGATGGAGATGCAGCCCATGTCTGCCCACAACCGTGAGCTGGTCAGCGGCATCGCCAGACGCTTCAAGCTGAGCGTCCAGGTCTCAGACAAACCAGGAGATGGCCACTTGGAGACCGCCCAATCTTCCGGGGAGTTCAAGAGTGTCCTACTCCTCAAGACGCCCGAGGCCTGCATGTGCGCGTCCGCCCCTGCGCATCTGTTCTTGTGTGCCGTGTGCACCCACCCGTGACTAACGTGCAGCGCTCGGCAAACAGCCGACACGTGATCGGCCGTCGCAATCTAGATGCTTTTAATCGCACGCTGCCACAATCCAGCTTGCATTGTACCTACGCATGCAAATAGCCGCAAGCCTCCCCGCACTCTCCGCTCGCAGGCCGGAGCATTTGCTGAAAGATTACCTCATGCCACTGTCGGAAAAGAATCCAAGCGCCGCTGTCGATGCACCAGCAATGAGCATGGCAGCTATGAGCCTTTCAGAGCCCTCTAAGATATCTCCGACGTCAGCAGAGCCCAAGGTCCAGCTCTTGCGCCGCGAGTCACGGGTGCAGAACGACCGAAGAAAGCCCCCACCCAAACACACGCCAGAAGAGGAGGAGGCGCGCATGAAGCAGAAGCTGGAAGACTATGAAGCGGCACGGAGCCGGATCTTCGGCAGCGAGGCACCCCCACCTGACACGACATCAAGCAGCAAGGGCGAGGGGTCGCCCACTCCGCGCCGGTCCTCTAGTGAGGGATCGCGACTGGCACGTTGTGGTGGCATTGATGGCGATGAAGGCGGGAGTTCCCTGGATCCGGTTTCCAGCGTCGGTGCTGGAGCTGAGGGAGGCAATGACTGCGGCAGCAAAAGGGCGACAAATAGAAGCCTGTCGCAACGTTCGCAGGACATGAACGACCCGGATTTCAACCGGCGGCGCTGGGCACCGGCAAATCAGACGGTGCTTCCGCACTACGCTTGTGGTGCCGGCTATAGTATGCCCTTGCAGTGTGGCGGCGGCTCGCCGTACGGTGTCGGCGGCTATGTGCCCGTCGCGGGCGGCGTTCATTCGATGGGTGGGTCCGGCTGCGGCGTCCCAATGTATTCGCAATGCGCTGGTTCGCAGGCGGGGGGCACCCAGCTTGGCCACCCCATGCAATGCGTTAGCCAACCTTGGCAGCAACCGTTTCTTAGTTCCTCATCCGGCCAGTTTGCACCCATCAGCGCTGCGCCTGGGGCGACAGGAGGCTCACAGGGTGTGTCACAGGTGCCGGTGGCACCTTACAATTGCTTTGCTGCCATTGGCGTCGGTGCGGGTGGAGGGACTATGCAGGGTGGAATGCTGCCACCCGCGTGTTCGATGGCCATAGCGCAAGCACAGAATCAAAAGCTACCAGCAGCGCAGCTGGATGGGTATGGTCCACCTCCATTGCAGCCGCAGCCGCAGCAACTACAACCGCAGCAACTACAACCGCAGCTGCTGCAGCAGCAGCAGCCCATCGTTGGCATGCCGAAACTCCCGCTACCAGTTTCTGACGGTGTGGTCAGCGGCGCTGGCGCTGGTGCGGGTGCGTATAGCGGATGTTTGCTTCCGATACCTGATTACAAGGCCATGGGTTTCTTGTCAACCTCGCCGCTACAAGAGCAAGCACAACTACCGGGACCACAGGAATAGCAACCATCTAGCTGTACAGTCTAAGCAACAAATTGCTGATCAATTGCAATTATCTCAATATGAATATCGATATTGAATATCAATATCTTCACATATGAATATCAAATATGTTAATATATATGCAATTTGTTGTATTAATACATCTTGATCTTCATTTTGATATTCATATATTGAACATATTCAATCTTTCAAATATTTGCATATCATTTCGATTTGTAGTTATTACAAACTTTAAGTTATACTATTAGTATTATATTAAATTTAAATTATAGCGCAGTTATTAAAGTTTTTAAGTATTTATGTATTAGTTATTATAATAATAAGGCAGTTTTTACTCGTGGTGGCGCAACTCGGCACTATATTGTACACTTGCACTGCCTGTACTTCTTCCGCCTCCCCTGGCTCTTCCCCTGGTGATTAATGTCAAGTTTGTGTATCCCTGGGACTACCCGCCGTCGATCTGTAATTTTAATTACGCTGATGATACTGCTACTGGGCAGTATGATATTCCAATAATAATATTGATCAATAATATATTCATATTGATTATCCATGATTGGCACCCAAAAACCACTCCAAATATTGTTTCACTGTATCCGCGCTTTTAAGACTTCCCTATCTATAGTTCACACGGCCACGCACATGCTGATGCTGTGGCTCATTGATCAATATACTATTAGTATTATACACATCGTCGATTGACTCCTGAGAAACTGTCGGAGACAGATAGAACTCACTAACACAGAACTTAGTTACTTCATGTACTTACATGCCAATATGACACCGACTGTACTCGGACCGAACGCCCCCTGTACCATTGAAAAGAAAGCAACTGCGGGGCGTTTCCACTGTCGGAGACAGATAGAACTCACTAACACAGAACTTAGTTACTTCATGTACTTACATGCCAATATGCCACCGACTGTACTCGGACCGAAGGCCCCCTGTACCATTGAAAAGAAAGCAACTGAGGGGCGTTTCAACGTCAGGAGTTGGAGCGCATATTATAGCACATAATGCTGGCCCGAGTCCATCGGCATTGTGTTCTTGCCCAACTTGGAAACAGCCTTGTGAGACCGACCGCTGGTGATGCACTCAATCTCATAATCGCAGCGCGCGTCGAACTCGGGCTCCTCCATGGCGTGGAAATCGATACGCGCTCTTTGGAACTGTGGGAGCTGTGGTCCTGGCGACTGTGAGTGCTTGTGGCTGCCTCGTCGCGCGTCATGGCGGCGGCGGAACGGCAGTGAGAACTTCATGCGAAGGATTCGCATGCGCCTTGGTGGATTGTGCGTCGAAGACCCGGTCGAATGTGAACACCCTGCGTCTCCACAGTCGCCGTCTGCGCGGTCGTCTGATGGCCTCCTCAGATGGACCTTCGCGGTAACAACCCAAAATGTTCTTAGGAACAAAATCAACAGTCTTAAAGAATTTTTTGGGAAAGGGGGTATTATTATGAACCGGGGAAGGTGTTGGGGGAAATGAATGCCGGTCGTCTCATCATTCTGCGCGTCGCGTCTCTCCTCGAGGGACGCGACGCGCAGAATGAGCGCGACGGAGCTGCTGGTGCGCATTCTGCGCGT
>MDSY01079864.1_pt1 | contig 31374 bp, 39 predicted proteins | sample 811131 | NCBI WGS metagenome assembly MDSY01 (sample SAMN05326643, study PRJNA326480) | marine metagenome | isolation source: seawater | place: Atlantic Ocean: South West | collected 2010 | reverse complement strand
TAGCGTTTCATAAAAATTTACGAGTATACCATTATTACAATTTAAATTCTTAAGATATTTTCTAAGCTGAATAATTTCTTTAGCAGTTATTCTTGAATTTTGAGATTTAAGTTCAAGAATATTGGTTATTTTACCGTCCGAGTTGTATACTACGACATCCGCTCTTTCAAATCCTAAGTAATATCCTTTAAAAGTTATGGGAACTACTACTTCAGTTTGCGTAATGTATCCTTTTAGATTCATCTCGAGATACAGCGCTGACTGATATATATTTTCTTTGTAATGACTCCCCAATTCATCTGATACTGTTTTAATACATTCTAATATTCCTTCCATAATATATAGAGAATATTATTCCTTTTTAAGTCTTTTTCTACATTGTTCAAGAGTTCGATCATAAAGTCTTTTTTGCCATTTAGGTTTGTCAAAGTAATATTCACGGTGATGTTCGTCGTCTGAATCATCTGGATTAAATTTGTCCGGGTGATTTGTATCAAAGTTTATCATCTGTTTTAATATGTCTAAATGTTCTGGGTGATGAGATATGTCTAGATTTCCGTCCAATGTAATCTTATTTTCTTCCATTTCAAGCCAATTATTGTGATACTTTTCGCACGACTGTAGATATTCCTTTGATATACATTCTTCTCCTTCTCTGGAACGTTTAATGACGCGCCCATGGCAATTATCAAAGTCTGTTTTAAGGTAAACAAACAAAATATCGGGTATTTCATCTAAAAATTCGTCAAACCATTTAGAATAACATGCAAATTCTATACTATTTATCTTACCAGTATCATGTAGCATTCTCGCGAAAACGTTATAATCAGAAAAAACACAACGTTCGGTTATAATTATATCATTTTCTTTGGCAGTTTTTAAAATATTTCTCAGTTTTGCGAGTCTAGAAATATATGCAGTCATTTGAAAACAGAAAGAATATTTTTCTTGGTCTCTGTAAAAATGTTCAATTAGATTACCATCTTTATCTTTTATATCTTTCCAGTCATCAACAGGTTCTTCTATGAAATGAATGCATTTGCCTTCGGGGCAGTTGTAATATCTCGAGAAATGATCTTTTATGTAATTGTAAAATGTTGATTTGCCAGAGCCAATGTTTCCTTCCAACGAGATAATCATTAATATATATATTAATATTACATTTCTTTAGATTGTTTAAAAGAAACTCACTTCCTTAATTTTTTTCGCTATTTTCTCTTTGTCAACAAAATTATCGTCTTCCTCGCGATCTAGGATAGAATATTCATGTAAAATGTTGTCGCAGTCTTTCTTTTCCCTTTCTCTCTTAATTTTCATTTGTTGGATCTCCCATCGTATATAAAACGCAGTCTTAGTATAAACTATAACATCACCCTTTAAAAGAACAATACCGTTTACTTCATCCTCTATATCCGAAATATTTATTTGTTTTTTCTTATCAAAGAAGTACGTATCTTCGCTGTAAAAGCAATTCAGTAGATTTCCGTCGCTAATAGCATTACGATAGAGACCAGAACAAGAGTCGTTGTCTAGTTCTTTCCCAAAAAAATCATTACTCTTGTCGGAAGTAATTTTAATTACTTCTTTAGAAATAGTTTCTATCTCAGAAATGGACGCCTCGTCGAGAAGAATTTTACACTTATCTTTATCTTTATCGAAATATATTTTAGTTTTTGGGATCTGAAATGTAATCTCTGAAGACCCGTCCATTATTTTAGAAAAGAAAACGTTTTCATCCACTTTATTTGGATGGTATACTAAAATACTTTCTTTAATGATGCCCATATTACACTAAAGAAATTATTTTAAATGTTATTTTTCAACGTAACTAATTAATAAGTAAACATTGGGAAATTAAAAACCGCCCGCCGACACATGTAAACGAAGCCACGAATTTTTGAGTATCTTTTATTTTTGAAAAACTTATATTGTCTTTATTTTCGTCAAAAAATTTTGATCCCTTTGTCTTTTTAAGTATAACAGTGTTATTTAGTATTATATTTGTATCAATTTTTTTAACACTACATAATGTATTGATGTATCCACATACGTTCATGAAATTGTCATGACTATCAGAATCATTATTAAATTTTAGAACAAGACCATCTTTATTTTTTTCGGCGATTATAATAGGACTTTTAATAATTAACGCATCTGTATCTGAATTGTATTTTAATTCAGTATCGTGAATATGTAAACCCATTAAATTTATATTTTTGTACGATATCATACATATACAATATACAGTTATTTTAATTCAGGGTGTTCAACGTGTTAATTGTACATACCAAATGGAGGCACATCGATCAACTTTTTTGCACCGATGAATATATCAAGGGCTTCTTTGAACTCTGATATGTTTATATTGTATAAATTTTCTCTGCCAAAGTTATTTCTCATATTTATTATCATTGCCTTTTCTATTATATTACTAATGTCGCCACCATTTCCTGTAAATAATGAAACATGCTTGGAAATTAAAGTAACCATTTCAGAAATTTCACACGTTGTTTCCCATTCTTTTTCTTCAATAAGTTTAAAGTAAATTTGTGACAGTTCATAAGATGTATAATTTTCTATAGTAAATGTCCAAGGAAATCTCCTACGAAGTCCGGGATTCATGGAAAAAAAACAGGAATCTAATTCGGACTTGTAACCAGCGATAACGCAGATTATTTTATCTACGTTTTCTGTAAGATACTGATTAATTGTATCTATACATTCTTTAGCATAAGAATCTTCATTTGTAGATTTTGAACCAATCGAATACGCTTCATCTATTAACATTACACCCTTTTTACATCTCTCGAGAGTCTCCATTGTTTTAATTGTTGTACCCCCAAGGTACTCAGAAATTAAATCTGACCTTCTTACAATATTAAATTTTGGCTTTTTAAATATACCCAATTTTGAATAAATTCTAGATAAAATGTTCGACACGGTTGTTTTTCCCGTGCCTGGCGGACCCTCTAGAACAGTGTGAAGCATAACACTATCTCCTGTCGATTGAATAAAAAATATAATTTGATCTACGATCTGTTTTTTAAATGTACGTAGACCTATCATATCATTCAACTCATTTAATTCCGGAAGTAAATCAGGTAAAAGATACATCTTGTTAGGATAATTAACTCTGTGTCTTTTACTTGGTAAGTTCATATGATTGTAATCATTAATCATACATATAAGATTTTCTAGACATTCTAATTTGTAACTTGTTATATCAAACAAATCGTCTGATATACTTGTTATAGAGAAGGTACGTTTCATATTTATTATATATATATTATTTTTTTATATATGATATGAATAAATATATTCAAATTTTAATAAACGAAATCGATGTCACGGACGGTATTAGAGTGCGCGAAATCGTAAATACATTCGAAAAAAAAATTAAAAAAGAAATAAATAAACACTATTACACGATAGGACTTGAAGATCATGCGTTAGACTCATTAGATTATATTATATTGTATTACATCTGGAAAAACTGTAATGTATCTATTGATATAGAAGATCTTCTAGTTTTAATATATTCTTTTTACAAATTAGAAGAATTTTATTTTGACACTAATGTATTTAATTTGGATACACCGTTCGATGTATTAAATAAATCAAATATTTCAAGTTTATTATTAAATGTTTTGTATATAATAAATGGATAATTTTGAACTGGATTATGAAAATGATGAAAAAAGAATAGAATACATGACAAGAGCTCCTTTGCTTAGAAACAAACTCACTGGGAAAATTGTTTTAACAAAAGAAGGTTATCCAATAGGCGACAATGCTCGCGACCCCAGGTGGACAGGATATCCAATGTCTTTACATTATAACCGCGGTATAATGAATTCGTTACCGGTTCTTACAGGTCCGACTGAATTCTATATGTCAGATGGTCATTACGCTATGTATGAACTAAAACCAACAGATTATGACCAAAATATAGAAATGTATGTAAGACTTTTAAGAAAACGTTATAAAGAATACTTAGACGAAGTTGATAAGAAGGACGTTATATCGTTTAAAAAGGTACTAAAAGAAGTGCAAACAACCAAGAAAGCCATGGAAAAAGAACTTGTTAGAGAATATAGCAAACTTAAACAATTAGAGATACGTTCCGGAAGAGAAGAATCGGCAAAGAAAAGAAGAGTGAGAGCTGCCGCAAGAGGTATTGAAGTAGCACCAGATGATGGAAATGTAAAAGAATTGTATGATTCTAAATTAGCAGAAATTGAAAAAATAGAACAAGTTTTGATTAACGTTAAAACTTTTATAAATCAACTTAAAATTAATATTAATTATAAAGCGTAATGTATGAGGTATAAACAACTAATAGTACCCGAACATTTGAAAAGTATCTATTCAACGTGGGAACAAGCTCTTGAGATTAATAAAATACTTAAGATTTATATATCTAAAAAAGACGTCATTACGGATGCGACCTCGTGTATAGGCGGAAATTCTCTTTTTTTCCGAAGAGACTTTAAATTTGTTAATGTAGTCGAAAAAGATCCCGATGTGTTCATTATTTTAAAGAAAAACACACAATTTTCAAACTGTAGACATTACAATTGTTCGTTTTTACACATTATGTACACTCTCAGACAGGATCTTGTGTTTTTAGATCCTCCGTGGGGAGGTATGAATTATAAAAAAACCAACAGTATAGATTTATTTCTCGACAATATAAATGTAATAGACATTATAAATAATTTATACCATTACACTAGATATATTGCAATGAAAATACCTGTTAATTATAACATTACAAATGTAAATAAAAATTTCTGGGACTGGAAAATATACCCAATATGTACTTATAAAAAAACGATATACAACTTAATTGTATTTCATAAATGTATGTAATTAAACATATATAAAGACAAATTTTATTAATATGTATCTAAATAAGATATCTGTATGGTTGCCCGAGTGGTCTAAGGGGACAGACTTAAGATCTGTTGGCGAAAGCCTCGTGGGTTCGAACCCCACACCATACAGATATTTTATAATTATATTTTACGCAGTTTCTATTTTACGCATCTTCTATTAGATAATCATCTCTATTTTTAAGTACATCGGAATAAAATTTGGCAAATTTAAGCATCTTGGAAAAAATCTCGGCCTTTGTTCCTTCTAATAATTGTTTGTTTATAGCGTCGGACGATTTTCCAGGATTTAATATTCTTAATACTGTAAACATCAATGACCATGTCACGCAATAACCGGTTCTATCAAATATTTCTGCTTTTATTTGGGGTCCTACATTTGGACATGTTACAGAAAAATCCACGAATTTATAGTCTGGTAGAATCTTTTTAAATTCTTTTACAAGAATGGCGTCAATTTTGTCTTGATTATAAGCTGGACAAGCTCCGTAACCGCATTGACTTCCGTGAGGATCGTATCGGTCTACCGTTTTTAATACGGTATCAAATATTAATACATTTGCGTGACCACCTGAATAAAATTCCGCCCCTAAGGGGCTTGTTGCTAAACTTAAAGCCATTGCTAAATATCTCTCTTTACAAGTTTTAATTGATTTTTTTGTTTCCGGATGTATAACAAAAGTAACAGGCATTTTATTTGGCGTATTTGTCGGAGCACTATACATATTGGCATGATTTAAAGCTTCGTGCCTTTCATAACCATCATAATCTGCGAGCGAAAAAAATGATGTAATTTTTGTTTCTGGATCAGCGCCCTTTGGTTTTGTATGTGCATAGAATTTTTGATTGAACCAGCATAGATTTTTTTTGAATACTGGATCTGTTTTTCTCATCAGTGCTAAAAATCGCGGAATATTGGTATTAGTTCTTAGAAAAAGAAATGCCCCTTTATTTTCGCTTTCTTCAAATTCTGTAATCTCAAAAGATCCAAGATATTCATTGATACTAACTATACCGTCCTTGTCTATATCAAGATCTTTTTTAAGTTTGTAAATGTCTATGTTACCCTTGGGTTTAATAACAACAGGTGTTACTCCCGGGCCGTTAAAGGCTATAGACCATCCCTGAGACATTAATTTCTTAACAATAGGGCTTGTCTGCATTATACACCTACCAGTATTTGGATTTACTAATTTATTAGCATCCGTCGGACAAACTTTGAATATCAACACGTCATTATTCTTGGGACCGGGTATTGTCTTGGGACCAGGAGGAACTGGCTGGTTTTTATTAGGTGTTACAATTATAGTATATCCTTCATTAATTAGTTTTTTAATTATAGGACTGCTTTCCATAACACATCTACCAGTTTTTGGATTAACCAATTTTTTGATATCCTTTGGACATCGTTCAATATTTTTACTCATTTTTTTTAATATAATATAAGATATTTTAAAATTATATATTATATTATATTATATTGACGGGACGCATGTACAGCAAACCAAAATTGATAGAATGTGTAAATAAAATAATATTAGACGAATATAATTATCTGAATCAAAAATCAATTGAGCTTAAAACAAAAGGAATTACTGTAATTGATATCCGACTTGCAAAAAGTAAACATAAATTTATATACGAAACAAACTGGTTAGAATTAATTAAAACAATTCAGATGCGCGATTTTAAAACAAAAGACCCTGCATTTGGGTTTGTATTGGGAGCCTTTGGAGCCTTTGGAAATCCAGCCAGTTTTCATAGCAAGGAAATATATGCTTTGCGCTATATTCTATTCCATAAATTAAAACGTGTCTTCAGAAACATGGATCCTGATAGAAAACTAGAAGTTCTTTTTGATAGAATAGGCGTTCGCAGAAAAGGTGCGACTGTTTCCGGAGAGTCTTTTCATCGAGATACATGTTCTTTACAAAAAGAAGACGATAATATTTACGGAGGGTGGATAAATCTAGATGACACGGAAATTCAATATTTCTCATGTGTTCCTGGTACTCATACATACAGGGGGAGAGGAGGATTTGAAAGAATAGAAGGGAAATATACTGATACTAAGATAAAAATTCCAATTAAACCTAAACAAGTAATTATATTCAATCAAAACATAATACATGAAATTTTTCAACAAAAGATTTCGAAGACTAATATCCGACTCTATTTAGGCTGGAGACATACATTCAGTGATGAACCTTTATTAAATGATGAAATCGATCCTCAAAAAAATATTAATGTAGTCTTAAGGGACCAAATTGTACCGGTGTTGCCAAGTGGCGACATTCCATATATGTACTCTAGAAATCATCCCGGGTTACATAGGCATATGATTGTTCAAATTTCTAAAGAAATTAAAGACCACTACAAAATTAACAATCAAAAATATGAAAATGGAACAGTTGTATCGAGGAGTTTAATTTACCCAATATCCAAGATAGATATACCAAATGAATATAAAAAAATTTACTATCCAACTGAAATTTAAGCAAGATGAAGATCTATATTAATACACAAAATTTCGGGTTTTTGTTTTTTAGAAATTAATTTAATTATAAATATTATTATTATGTAGTCTAAATTTATAAATTTATTTATTAATTTTAATTGCTTAGATAATCCAAAGTTCATACAATTATTACAATTTTTTATTTTACTTAAATACTTGTATTATTTAAAAATTAATTTTTTTCTAAGATTTTTCTTTGTTTTTGTTCTTTTAGCCAAAAAATCATGATATCTTTTAGCCAAGGTGTAAGACTTCATTTTTTTCTTTTTAAGTACACGAAGCCTTACCATAAGTATCATGGCAACCTGTTTAATACGTTTATGTGTATATTTACCAGATTTATAAAGACGTTCTAATTTACGGATAGTCTTTAAAGTATCTGAATAAGTTTTATATTTAATGGGTATCGTGTCTTTTGGATTTTTATCAATGTATACATCAAACGACTTTTTTGGATTTTTAGGATTAAATAGAAATTGTTTCTTACCAAAATAATTTAATAAATCTTCATCTGTTAGAATGGGTCCTTTATATTTCTTTGCTGCTTCAATGTCCTCATCATTAATTAAAAATTCAGTGTCTCTACCTCTTTTTACATTACTATTATAATTATAAGTTTCGTCACAAAATTTTAATTTTTCTAATATTTTTCCTACTTTTTCAAAATTAGCAGAACATAATTCGCTATCTTGACTTAAATGATTATAAGAACCTTTCATTTCAGGATATTTTTTTACAAGATCTTCATATTCTTTTTTCGTAAGCCCTTTAGATTGTATACATTCTATTTTGTCAAAACCTATATTTTTATAAGTTTTTTTAATTGTATCTATATTACGTCTAGGTTTACTCGGAGCTATTATAGAAATTCCTATTTCGGTGTCTCTATTAAATTTAACTTCATTTTCAATAATTTGTTTTAACATATAATAGAGAGAACATCTTGCATACCCTGGAATAGCTACTTTACTATAAAATCTGTCTAAATCTAATTTATTATTTTCTACGGGTTTTATTACAATATATACTTTATTATTATCAATTTCGTAATAATCTACATATTTATTTATATTAAAATCGAGAAGTAAATCTTTTTCTTTAAACGATTTCATCCCAAAACTTACTTTTCCTCCCCTTGGTCCTATAAATCCCTTTTCGTACATTTTAAGAGCTATCGCTACTGCTTGTTTATGTGAATACCCATCTTTCATTAATTTTTTAATTTTATATCCAACTGGTGTCATTTATAAATTATTACAGAAAATAATTTTACTTAAACATATATCTTAAGGTTCAAATATCTACATAATGAATATATTCTTCCTGTCTATTTGCCCTAAAACATGTGCCATTATGCACTGCGATGCTCATGTAAGAAAAATGATATTAGAATATGCTCAAATGTTATGCTCAGCACATCACGTTTGTGGCAGATATAAAAATCCAAATTTGTACAAAATAGCGTTCAAAAACAATCCGTGTACAGTTTGGGCAAGAGCATCGGTCGGTAATTACTTATATCTTTACACCCTGTTTACGAATTTGTGCAAAGAATTTACATATCGTTTCGGAAAGGTACACAGTTCTCAAAGGCAACTTGAAAAGTGTCTGTCTTTCATTCCAATCGGTATTCCTAATGGAAACATAACTAAACTACACCAGGCTATGCCTGAAAGATGTAAAATGCCAAGAGACACGACCGCATATCACACCTATTACAATATGGAAAAGACTTATTTTGCGAAGTGGACTAAAAGAGAAATGCCTTATTGGTATATTCCTCAATTAAATCACAAAATAAAATAAATCTTTTAAGATAAATGGCTAAGTCTTTTATTCAATTTTTAAAGCAAAAAATCACTATATCCGTTTTAATAACCGTAGTTGTTTTTAATATTTTTAACCCAGTGGCGGACGACGTATTCGGACCTCTCGTTGGATACATTATAGACCCAATTGGATACCTTGATGATTCTAAAATTAAGTTAAATGAGAATTACGAAATTAAATATGGAATGGTTGTAAAACAAATTATTGTAGCACTGGTAGTCCTAGGACTAATTTACTACGTTGACCGCTTTTTTTTCTAGTTCAATAAAGTAATTAAGTCCATCTTTATACATGGATTTTACGTATATACCATGCGAATTATAATAGATATAGATAAATTTTTTAATAGCGTTGTATTTTTTATCAAAGAACACACTTTTCAAGAATTTGTATTCGTATTCTTCGTCTAAAATGATTTTGTCACTATCCCCTTCACAATTGATATAATATAAGAATATACAATCATTTTCGCACTCTAAAAGTTCATTTGGATTTGGGATACAAATTTCTTCTAGTAGTTTATTATAAGCAGAAGTGTACATTTTGTTGTAGATACATTGAGTCTTTTCATTAGGTAAATTATTTTTATCTGTAGGGTCTAATATAAAAAATTCCCAGCCTTCCTGTGGCATATTTTATATTAGATAAATATTTTATGCTTTTATATCAATTAATCACTCAAAACTTAATCGGTCTCTTCATCGGTCTCTTCATCGGTCTCTTCATCTGAGAAGTCAGAATCATCGGAATCATCGGAATCAAAATCAAGATATTCTAGATCTGTATCAGTAACCATTTCAAATTCTTTTTCTAGTATTTCTTCATCTGGAAGATCCGGCTTTGCTTCTAGAAGTGGAAATAATGTTTTCAATTGTTCAATAATTTCAGGAGTCATTTTGGTTTTATTTACACAAGTAAACTTAATAAAAAGGTCGCCATAGACACCGGGTTTACCCAGAACAGGCATACCAAGTCCGATTACTTTCTTAAGTAGAGTATTTTCTTCATCAAAAATGTCGAATGGTTCTCCCTTGATAACAAATGTTTTACCGTTTAGATGCTTGACGTAAATTTTAGGGTCGAAAGTTTCGGCAAATGAAATCTCCTTCTCAACAATTAAATTATTTCCATCGCGCGTAAAATAAGGATGCTCTTCAACGTCTAGACACACAACTACGTCACCCGTTTCATAGCCCTGTTTCTCGTCGGCCATGTGATTAAATCGAATAGTCTGTTCATCAATCATACCCGATTCGATCTTGATGCTTAATTTCTTCTTTTCTTCTTCGTAAGAACCATCTGAATCAATCTTTTGTCTCCGCAAAGCAATCTTCTTTTTACCACCAGAATATAATTCATCTAATGTCACTGAAACTGTAAATGTCATGTCTTTTGTGCGCGGCGCAATTGGATCTTCGTCTTCGGACGAATCTGTTACTATTTCTACAACTTTCTTTTTCTTTTCTTTACGAGGGCTGCTTGGTCCTGGGTCGCTTACGTCAAACTGGATTTTTGAACTGTCTGATTTAATTGGCATCTTTAGTTTGCCCTGTCTCTTAGAAACCGGTTCAGGAGCAAACATATCAGGTTTAACTATATCGGTAACTGATTTAGTAATCTTACTTATAACACTAGACATATCTGCTTCCGTTAGATTCTTACCACTCTTTAACTCAGATGGAGGCTCGATCTGTGACGCTACTTGTTGAGCAAGACGCATAATTTGGGCCATATCGGGCATTTGCTGGGTCATTGGGCTATTATAATTTATATAGTATATTTAAATAAATGTATACGAACGAGTTATTTACCTCTTTTCGAGATCTATACGTTCTTTTTTATCATCTGTAGGTTCTGAAAACGCTACGTTTAACCCGTATTTCATACTTCCAGATTTCTTTTGTGAAACTGTCGTTACTTCAGACTTAAGTGTTTCAATAATATCAAACGCTTTTTTCCCCTTATAAACCCTATTAGGATCGTCGTTGATTATAAGTAATGGTACAACATCAACCTCTATTTTACTACTCTCTATTTTATCTTCTTTTAAATTTATAAATTCCTTATCATAACCCTGTACTTCTGAAACTTTTATAATAAAATCTGTAGACGCCTTGCACGCTGGATGATATACTACCGTAAGATTTTTACTGTCCATTTAATATAATACTACAGAAAAAGTAAAATGAAATGTAACGTGATTATCGTCTTCTCTTATTTATATAAACATTTACATTTGACTTAGACTTAGGCGCGGCTGGGACAGGACGTGGTTCTGGTTCTGGTTCCGGCGCATCGTTCTTACTGCGTAAAATTTTTAACGCCTCTTTTAATAATTCAGAATCTACGCCGGCATTTTTTGCTTTTGTAATATATTTAAAAATATTATCTTTATCCGATTCATTTACAGCAGTTTGTATCTTTTCTATTAGTTGTTCTTTTGTTAATATTTCAAATTTCGGAGCATTTTTTTCTATTTCATCTAAAACGTGTTCTATATTTATTGTACCTATAACTGTCTTAAAAATACTATTGATATCAATATTATTAAGTACAGCGAATCTGATCGCGTCTACATTTGCGTTAACTTTATTAGTACATATATAATGCGTGTCATCACTAGATTCAAATGTAGAGAAAGCAGACAATTCCATTGCTTCTATAATATTCTCTTTTGATATCAATGGCAAACCATTGAGAATTTCATTATGTCCATTTATTTTAATGAAACTTCCTGGTAAAGTGGTCATTTTAACAATTTTTTCCATTTTAGTTACTTCATTAGGTCTCTGATTGTATTCAAACACATTGTTATACCAGTAGTATCCCCTATAATTATTTAACATGAGATAATTTTCATTAGATAAATAACAGTGTACAGGTTCCATTGTAGTGATAATTTCCTTTGAAGTCTTTCTAAACTCTCCCAATTCTAGGAAAAGTATATCATCTGAATCAACTACTTCGCACATATATTTATTGTCATCTGTTATCTCACGTGGAATTACAGTTTTTCCATTGACAGTGTATTCATTATTTAATAAAATTCTGCCCATGGGTAATTTTCTGTTACCAACGCGTGTTACATACACGGTAAATGTTTTATAATCGTCTAAAATGTTTTCCTTTGGTAAAACATTATTTGGTTTCTGAGCCAAAATTTCCATAAGATCTGGATTTAACTGTAAATAATTTTTATTTTCTACATTTTCTTCTGCGATCGTTTTAAGTTTAGCGACAGAATTAGAAATAAGCGTGTTGTAGTAATTATATAGTTTTTGTTTTTGATCCTTTCCTAACAATCTAACATCTTCTTGAGTCAATTCCTTGATTTTTGCGAGATTTTCTATATATTTCAATGCTTTTTCCTTAGCCTCAGACCATAATTTATTCTTTTTGAAATCTTTTAAAGTTACATTTATATCAAATTTATCTATAACTTCAGTCAACTGGGGTACACCTTTACACCTGGCGTCAACCCATTTACATTTATATTTTAGACTATTTATATCGAGCGAGTAAGAGTTAAAATCATCGCAAGAAACCTTATCTTTAAATCTACCACATGTGTCTAATTCTTCAATTTTTCTTTTGATTATTTTCTTATCCGAAACCCCTTCTCTTGTCTTTACAATTTTACCCCGCGAATCTGTATATTCAAGAATTATATAATTTTCGCTCGTGACAGCGTTCGTGATATCATCTCCCCTGAATGTACAGGGACCTTCTATTATTACGAAACCATTGTCTACGCGCTCTTTGAGGTTAGTGTCGTACATCGGAAGAGTGTTTTCGTCAAAATCGTATGGAACACCATACGTTCTAATTTCGTCTTTAGATACTGGATAAGCATATCCAGGTTCTTTAACGCCTAATCTCGGTCTTACTGTATAATGTATAATTCTCGTAGGAATTTTTAAGTATTCATACTTAGTGTAACCAATTGGTGTATAGTCTACCATTTCAATTACCGTTTCTTTTTTATCGTAATTTCTGATGTATTCCATGATATTTTTCCAGAGTTCGAATGAGTCGTCTACTAAGTTTACCTGAAATACACCAGCGAGACGTTCAAGGTCAGATCTTGTATAATTTTCCTTGATTATATTGCCAGAATTGTCGTACAAATAAAATACGGGATAATTTCCGCCATAGATGTAATTCCCGGAAATGTACATATATTTCTTATAAATTATTCCATATTTGTTGGGCGCTGGCCTTATTTCTGATACAATAGGCGGTTTATATGTGTTCGCAGCCACATACCTCAATTTTTCAATCTTAGCTTGTCTTGCCGCTGTTTTAATAATCCTAATAGCCTTAATGTAATCAACATTAACAGGGTTTCCTTTATTCTGCTGATCCATTAGAAATTTATCCCAAGCATTTATTTCTTCTCCCCGTAAAGACATAATATAGGATTTGAAATCTGAATCATCGACTTTTTCAGAGAATATTTTAAGTCTTGAAATATCAACGGCTGAAAATTCACCTTGCGTTATTATAAATTCCGTTATGACACTGTTTAACACCGCTGGCTCTAATCTGGGACATTCTTCACCTGTTGTAGATACACCACAACGAAGGGACAATATAAATGAACATAACTTTTTATATTCATCATTGACTATTTTATTATAATAAAGGTAATCTTGGTTTGACTTCGAAAATTGATAGATGACACTTTCCGTTATAACCGAGTATTCTTTTGGATCTTTTGCGTCACACTTCTTAAAGGTAAGTTCTAACGATTTCTGAGAGGCTATTCTTTCGGCTATCGTCGCAATTCTATAGATTCTTCTAGAAGGTAACCTATTTCTTTGCTTTAAAAGGTGTCTAAGTCTGTAATTTAGCTCTATATATCCTTGTGGTACAACTAAAGTGTTGTATTTTTGTATAGACTTTTTCCATAGAATCTTTTCAGAATATTCATTCATAATTTCTTCTACCTCTAAAATAGACAATTCGGAATGATTTTCTTTAAACTTTCTAAAATTAAATTGTATTTCTTCTAATTCGGATTCATAAGCGTTAAATTTTTCAGTATTTGGATTCCAGGCAATAATGGTGTTTATATTCTCTTGCTTATCACCGGCGATATCTATATCATCATCTGGAAGAATATAGGGCGTTTCATAAGTAAGTAAAGTAATTATACTTTCATTACCCAAAATCAATTCTTGAAGCTTAGCTTGATGATTATTTATTAAAAAGAAAACCTTAGAAATATTTTTGTCGTAATTAACGCTTGAGTAATCGAAAATATCAGACTCTATTTTGCCTATGATGTTTTCGGAGCCAGGGTAGTACTGCGTAAAATATTCTATAAGCCTATATAATCCGGATTTTCTCGTGTTGTAAATATCCGCCCGGTCTTCAAACAGTTTTGATACACTTGAGTGCCCTGATAAGTTAAACATCTCAATGTCTTCCCCGTATGAGATGTAATAATTAATCTTACGTATTCTATTTAACAATGTATCTCTTGTCTTGCCAGTACTTCTATTAGTATTTTCAAGAAGTATTTCTTTTAAATCTTTTAGATAGTCTTCAAATGACATGTACCTTTTAACGACGTCTTTTATGTTACTACCAGGCAAAGAACCCCTTAATTCCCAGACATCAGTTGTTTCTGTTTCATTACCTTCTGTAGAATTAAGTATTTTATACATTGGATCTTCCATTGGTAAAACTGTTACAAAATCAGATAAATCCAGGCTTAAATTTTTTATATCGGATCCTTCTTTAATGGCAAGATATCCAACGGTTCCTTTTTCAACATACATCTGATTTCCTTCAGTATATATACCCGGCATAGAGTATGTATACTGTTTAAAAAGTTGATCAGATGGTATTCTGTAATAGTCTGTATTTTCTTGATCTAGAATTTGTCTTAATCGAGTGTAATTTTCAGGATGTTCTCTGAATTTAAAAACTTTTTGTTTATTAGATTTAAGTCTTTCGATGTAGCTCATAAACTTAGTGGTAGACGATCCGACGCATTTTAAAAGATCTTCAATGGGCATCATTCTAAGTCTCGATTTAAGTTCATTAATACGGTCAGAATACAGTTGTTCGTCGGGCGACAATAAACTGCCTCTTTTATCAAGTACCTTAATTTCTCCTATTTTATCGCTGAGGGGATGAACACGCTTAAACTCGTAATTAGACTTTCCAGACTCGGGATTATAGAAAACTTTAGAAATTTCAAAGGAAGATATATAGAAATTAACGTTTAACTTGAATGCGTTCCACATTTCTATGTATTCATCTATAAATTGATTTGTTCCAAAATCTCCGCTATTGTAATAATTGTCCACATCGGTTTGAGTAAACCCTCTGGGTATTTTCGGTATATCTATTCCGTGCTTTCTAGCTACAGTCTTAAGGTATTTTGTTTCTGATTCTTGGAGTTTGTCGAGTTTATCCTGAAGAGGTAAATCTATATCCAAGTTTACACTCTCGGGGTCTTTTTTATCGTAAATTTCTCCTCTTTTAAGAATTTCACTCTCTTTTCTTAGATAAAATATATAAGTTGTATTAAATTCGTTTTCTGTAATAGTACCCTGTCGGTATTCGGCGATCTTTTTATCCTTAATATCTCTAACTTTTTGAAGTATAACATTGTCTTCGTCTGTGAGTATAAAAGTTTTAGTTTTTAAGTCGATGTAGTACCGCGTTTTAAACATTTCAATTTCAAAATCTTCGTGCGTTACGTTTCCAGTTGCCAACATATCCGATAACGTTTCTTGCCATCTTTCTAAATTACCTATTTCATCATATAAGTCCGAATCGATTTCTTCAGGATCAATTCCCGGAGCCTGCATTATTATAATACATTACATATTAAAAGTTTAAAAAAAAATATAAAAAGATAAATGTATAATGCAAACTGTATACATTTTAAAAGATTCTCACAAAAGTTACAGAGCTTTGTTACAATTGTATAATTCAGCAGAGCTATCTACTAATATAATAATAGTAAATAAGTTTTATGCTAAGATATTATTATTAGATAAGCGTGTTAAAACTTTCCCCTTTATAATAAATACTCTGCCAACTAGTATAGGCTTAGTACCTAAGTTTGCGAAAGTATTGCCTTTAGATTTATTTTTGCAAATTCGCAACAAAAAAAAATCAAAACCAATTAAGGAAATAAAAAATAAAAGTTTAAAGGTTCCTTCTTATGAAAGATCATCAAGACGTCTACATACTGCTCTTGTTGCACCAAGTCTTCCTAGTAAATTTTATAGACACAATAATTTCGTTAAACAAAATAACAACTCTAACACTAAAATTAGAAAACCTCTTATTAAAACCGTTAAAGAAAGTGATGGCAGTATAAATATAATTATGAAATAAAAAATAGCATATTCATAAATACGACAGTTATGAAAGAGTTTTGGGATTTCAATGAAAATGTGAACTTTTCATTAATTAAAGGTTATAAAGTATTGAATATATACCACGATCTTAACACTGCTGCTAAAATACTCAACGAGTTAAAATTTATAACTTATAGATCTTTTATGAGTATACATAGTACTGAAAAAATAACACCCGAGATTAATCTGTTATTAAATACACCATTTAGACTACAAGAAATGCAATTAGAAAAATTTCAAGGAAAAATTACATTCGACGGGCTCAATAAACCAAAGGGTGTGTATACTAAAAAAGGGGTTATATCTATAGGTAAAGACGGAAATCTTAGGGCTACATATAGAGTGATATTTCTAACAATTAGAAACAATAAAGGAAAAATTAAAAAAATGGAGAGCATTTTACCGCTTTTATCTCACGAGCTTGCGCATACAGCATTAAATCACGTTAGATGGCGAGACGATGACCACGGAAAGACTTTTGACGTCTTAGATAAAATGATATTAAAACATCTTAGATTAAATGTATAATGACGACTATAGACTTTAAACGTTGTTCGGAAAATACGAACGCAATAGAAATAACTTATAACAAAGGTTATTCTAGGCCGTCTAGAAGTTTATTGACGCCCGAACTTTACAATATAATTAAGACAATTAAAGATACTAATATTTTACCTAGTTTATCACGGGAAGACTCAATTCAAGAATGTACAAATTACATATACGATACACATACACTATTTGAAGAAAATATACTTATATCAGAAATCTATTTTAAACTTATAGAACATGATACATTTAGTAACACTTTAGAAACAATAAAATGTGGCAACAAAAGACACTTCGCTATAATTATTAGAGATATATATACGTATCCTAAGATACAATTTATGTATATCCTGAGTAAATACTTTTCTAATACAACTTTATCCATGTCGCAATTTTACAATTTTGGTATTTTATTTTGCGAGAATAAATCCTGCGATGTCTCTTTAACATTAGACGCAAAATCGAATGTTAAAGACTTTAACGTTATAATTCCCGAAGAAATACTATTACGAGTCAAAAAATATAACGATTACATATTCAACAGAATAATAAACATAAACGAAAAAGTAAATGATATGTGCTATTCTATACATTCGGTTCAAAATTTGAATAACGAGATAGAATTACTTAACAGGTATTACAAAATGTATATATCAAGGAGTGTTTATACTAATTGTAATAATTGTAAATTGATTTATTCTAACTTTCTGGAATGTTGTATATGCGAAAAATGTTATAGTTTAATCGGCATTTAATTTTTTTCCCGAGTAATGAGATGCCGCAAGTTTAAATCTCTCTTTATGAGGCATTTCTGGGTTAGAGAGCTTGAGTTTTGCTAATTCTGTTTTCATAAAATCATTATACGCGCTGGGCTTTCTGGTTGCCTTTTCCTTTTTTTCAGGCTTTCCCATTTTCATGTCCCTGATTTCCTTTTCGAGTGCTTCTAATCGAGCTTCCATATTAATTAATAATAACATCTTAATAAAAACAATTAAACGTGGAATAATATTTTTTTTATCTTACGTCTTTAAGCATGTGTTTATCACATAATGGATAATTTCCATGATAATTTTTATTAAAAAAAGAACATCCGCATTTTTTACAAATGTGTGCTTGTGTCTCTGTTTTTTTAGACATATCTTTAATGGCGTCCCAATCGATTTTAATTTCATCACCAAGTATTTTAACTGGATCCATCAGTGTTTATATAATCACACCTAATGTTAAAATTTCCTAAGAAATCTATTCCGGATTGGTCTTTATACTTACTTGAATATACAACTCGTTTTATACCGCTCTGTATTATTAATTTTGTACATTCTTTACAAGGTGACATGGTGATGTATAATGTAGAACCAATTGACGATGGTCCGCATTTAGCGAGTTTAGTTATGGCGTTAGCCTCGGCGTGTAATACATACCAATGAGTATTACCATTTTTGTCTTCGCATTCATTAGAGTAACCCGCCGGTGTACCATTATACCCGTCTGCTATTATAGAGTTATTATTCACTACTAACGCCCCTACCTTCCTCCTATTAGCATAAGACAACTTAGACAGACCATTAGCCATTTCTAGAAAAATATTATCGTATTTATTAGTCATAATTGTATCTGTATGTGTATGTATATGTTTTACTTTTAAATAATGTAAGCATAAGTTTCCGTAAAGTTGTCTGAATCACTTAGAAAAATATTTTTGCTTTTATAATCAGGACAATTAAGTTTAAATTTTTGGTAAGGTGTAAGTTCCCAAGGCCATAAGTACAATAGCTTACTATTAGAAATTTTATATTCTAGTTTATCGAACCTTACAGTGTGTAAAACTTTAAACAATACAGTGTTCCAGTTTCTAATGCACCTTGGAGGGAAATGTTTAGACTCTTTATTTTCTATCGTCGGAGGAAACGATACATAATTCTTTATAGTTGAACTTTCATCGTATATCACGTTGTTTTTAGTATTTTTTTCAGTATCGTGACCGTTTTCAGGCGATTGAACCCATTTGAATGCTGAATTCTTATTTCGTATATGACAAATTGAACAATAATGACCAGGTTTATCGTCTGTAAACTGTACATGTCTTACATTTTGATTCTGTTCTCCGTTAAAATTATTAATGTTTTTTTTATTTTTCCATATATGCAAATGAATTCCCTGAGGGTCATAATAAGGCCCTGGATCCAATGAATCGTATGTATAGTTTGGCTTTTCAGGACCTTTCCCTCTTTTATTAACGACGATAGAATTCAAAGCCTCTATAGAACATCTTTTTCCGTCAAAATTAGCATCCCATTCTTCCCTATCTGTCATCTTCAAGGCGCGATATTCATCGATAGACATTGTAGTCATCTTACTAAATTACAGTATATTATATTATATAACACATTGTAATTCTTTAATGTAATTAATTTTTTGTAATTTACTTCTTCTTTTCAGTAAGTTCTACCAACCCATTGTCCGCGAGCCCCATCAACGCCTTCTTTACGTTATTATTAAGTTCCCCTACAAGAGCAAATTCTTCGGGCTTAAAAAGACCTCGTGAAGAGCCAATATTAAGAACAGACAAAACAATCTTCAGATCCTTTGCTGTAAGCGTCGCAGTGGCGTTATTATCGATATCGTCTAGATTTTGCTTATTATCCACCTGTTCCATACCCGTTATAAAATAATATATACATTTTCTTTAAATTAATTTAAAAGTCGACAAGTTCTTCAAGAGACTTATCGGAAATCTGTTCTGGACGATTGTATTCTGTAACTCTTTGTTCAAAAAAATTACTCTTCCCATCAAGCGACATTGTATCCATAAAATTAAAAGGACAAGCCTCGTTGTAAATTTTTGAATATCCAAGTTTTTGAATTAATCGATCTGCTTGGAATTCGATGTATTTTTTCATGGATTCTGAATTTATTCCAATCAAATTACATGAAAATGACTCACATATAAATTCTTTCTCGATATCTACGGCCGATTTCATCATATCAATTATCTTTTCTTCTGGAATTTTGTTTACTATGTATCCGTAAAGTAAAACCCCGAAATCCGTATGCAGAGATTCGTCTCTTGCTATAAGTTCATTACTTTTACCTAACGCTTTAGTCATTAATTTTTTAACGTATTTCAACCAGAATATAGCACAGAATGATCCTGCGAAGAAGATGCCTTCTACAATTGTAAATGCCACTAATCTTTCAGCAAATGGAATGTCTTTATTTAACCATTTCTGTGTCCAATCTGCCTTTTTCTTAACACCGGGCAGTTCTTTTATACCGTTAAGGGCTTTAATTTTGGCATCCTGATCTGCGATGTATGTGTCTATCATTAGAGCGTATGTTTCAGAATGAATTGTTTCCATTGCCGCCTGCCATCCATAATAAGCTCTAATTTCAGGAACTTTTATTTCGTCAATAAAATTAATAGAAAGATTTTCAAAGATGATACCATCAGAGCCCGCAAAAAATGATAATATATTAGTTATGAAATATTTTTCGTTTTCATTTAATTTTTCCCAGTCTGAAAGGTCTGCTGAAAAGTCTATTTCCTCGGCTGTCCAAAAAGCCTGCTGATGTTGCTTATAAGCTTCCCATACCCGAGTCCAAACGATAGGCTGCAATACGTAACGGTTAGAGGTTTCTGATAAAATGGGTTCCATTGCAATGTAATACTTAATAATTTATAACTCTATATTTTTTTTTTAATTTTAATTTTTAGAACACGCCTGGCATTTTCCAAAATTAAGTTTTTTACCGAAAAACGTGAAAGGAATCGTGTTATAATCTAATTCCGTCTTATTTTTTTTATTTAGAAGTCCCATTCTTTTTAACATGGCGTGTAATTTAGTTTTGCCAAGTTCTTTACATTCTGTGAGTGAAATACCGTTTGCCCTAGCGACACCCTGAAGATCTGAAAGTGAAATGCTTTTTTTAACTTCCTTTGCGCGAGCTGTCTTCACTTTTTTACCAAATTTGTTCTTGAGAGCACACGCGCTACAACCCCCAAAACCGCACTTAAATTGTTTTTTACCAAAAACCATATACATATCATCCGAATAATCCGAATAATCCGAGATATCTACCGGAGGAGAATACTTTCTAATTCTGTCTAAATTTCCGGCAGCATTAGACGGGTCATATCCGTCAGCTATACGCGGGATTTTTCTCCATCTATTTGTCATAGGATCGCGATAGTATCCTTCTCTTGACGCCAATTGCGGTCTACCCGTTCTGGGATTAATTACATATCCAGGTTTTAGCGATGCTCTAGGCGCAACACACCGTCCGCGAACATTACGGGTTTTGGGTGCCGCGCAAATATTTCTAAGTCTACCAGTTGCTGGATTAATTTCTTTACCTGGTGGTGCAATCGCCGGTTTTCTACCTTTACACCGACCCATTGGACCGCGCGTCTGGTATTCTTTGCAGAGTTTTCTATATTTTCCCGTTTCAGGATTGAATTCGTAATCTATTAAACCAGGAGGGGAATACATATCAGCAGTTGCTCCAAATTTTTGAACCATTTTCCAGGCTTTCTTTAGTGGAATACCTTTTGAATGATGTAATTTCATAGCTTTCTTCGCGAGTCTCTGAGATTTTGAAAGGCCGCTTTTAGTCTTTTTATTTGCAGCCTTGCTCTTAGAGGTCTTTCGAACTTTCTTCCAGGCGGCTTTAAGAGATATGCCTTCACGATGATGAATTCTCATAGCCCGCTTTGCGTCGTCTTTTTTCCCAAATTCCATATATTTAATCTAATAGATATATTATAATTTAAAGAGAAATTATAATATACAAATAAGTACATTCTATGAATTCTGTTTTTTCTTTGCTCAACGCCACACCTGGTCTTAATTTGTCTGTTAAAAGTATGTCGAAGAGACTAAATATTAAAAAAGGGGAAGTTTTTTATTTGTGTTTTAAAGACCCTCGCATTCGTCGAGTTTCTGGTCTAGAAGTCGGATCTGGTAAACGCAACTTGTCTGTTTTTACAATTGACCCTCAGTGATGTCTGGAAATACTTCCTTTAGTCTTTCTTCGAAATTTTCATACTTTCTAAAAGCCCAAGCAAATTTTTCTTTATTCCAAATTCCATTTAAATCCGTTTTGATTTTATCTTTATTTTGATAGGTCTTTTTACCCTTAATAAAGATAAACTCTTCGCCTATAATATAATACAATTCTGGTTCACTTACGTCAGATACATTTGTAGATACATTTGTAGATACATTCGTATTTGTACTTCTCAAATTTGTAGTGGTAATGTCTTTGAGAAGATCAATAAGAGAATCCATTTTACCGTTGAGCATAGTCTCAATGGCTTCAATCTTTTGTTTAACCTCTGAAAGTTCTTTAACTACGTCTTCGAGAGTGTGAGGGAACGGCGTCGGGTCCATTTTATAATTATATATATTTTTTATCCTTAAATATATTTACAATTACACAACTTCTTTGATATTGGCATGTGATCTATACATTAGAATGTATTTATTTAAAGAAAACAGTTCAGACTTAAGAATATATTCAACTTCGGACCTGTATTTTTCATCTGATACCCAAAATTCCATTCTATAAAGAACGCTTTTTCCTTTTGTACAATCTACCATTCTAATTCCGTTAATACAATCTAATTTCTCGTTACCAGAGATTAATTGTAACATGCTATTTAACCATTGATCTTGAAACAGATTGAAATTATAATTATTTCTAATAGATAATTCAAAACCAGTGTTATTCATTGGATCTTCCCAGCACGGAAAAATACTACCCCTGAAAAAAGAATATGCGCAAGGGGTAGCACCCGTTCTTTTTATTTTTTTAATACTGTTTCCATCTGAAAATAGTTCTGATATCTTAGGAATATTATTATAAGTTCCCCAGAATGTTTGGAGGTCTGGTATTTCAATTAATTTTTCAACATTGTCGTTATACAATTTACCCAAATCTTTATAATGTAAATATAAAGACCAATTGTCCTGAAGTTCCATAATAAATTCGTTATGTACGTACGTATGTATATTATGTGTTTTTAAATAAAATTAAATAAAATTGTATACATTAAATTATATATATGAGTCTTTCAGGGAAAACTAATATTAACCCAATGATATGGGGGCCTTATTTTTGGCAGACATTTCATTTTACAGCATTTGGTTATCCAGAAAACCCAAACGATAATGATAAATTGACTTATAAGGCGTTTTTTATTCATTTTACGAAAATACTTCCATGTGATAAATGTAGCATTTCTTCACAGGAAATTATTGATACGGATACATTGAGTAAAGCATTAAATTCGCGCGAAACTCTTATTCGTTGGTCTTACGACTTTCACGACAATGTAAATAAAAAATTAAACGTGACATCACCAAGTTACGAAACATTTAGACATGATTTTGAAAATAGAGACTCGAAATATTTACATATAATTATTGTTATTATACTTTTACTTATTTTATTATACATAACTATGCGCTACACGTCAGACATTCCCTAGATTTTGAATCCTTTGAAGCATCCGTAGTATAATTCTGGTTTTCTAGAATTGGTTTAGTCCTGATATAATAAGAACCCGTCTTAAGTCCGTTTTTCCAACCGTACATATGAATTGAGTGAATAATCTTTGGCTGAGGAGGGTTAACAAATAAATTAAGACTCTGACTTTGATCAATATATGGCCCCCTATCAATTGATAGATTCAATAGACTCTTTTGAGGCATTTCCCATGCGGTTTTATAAATACTTTTGATGTCATTCGGTAGATTCAGATTTTGAACAGAACCCTTGTTAAGCATAATTTGTTCAATAAGTTCTTTGGTATACAGATTCCTTGAACGCAGTTCTTCGATAAGATGTTGATTTACAATAATATAACTACCCGATAATACTGCCCGAGTGTAGATATTAGACGTATACGGTTCAAATGATTCGTTATTCCCCATTATCTGAGCAGTAGATGCTGTTGGCATAGGGGCAACTAGGAGACTGTTTCTAAGACCCGAAGAACAGATTTCTTGCTTAAGAGACGCCCATTTTTCCAGTCCAATAAATTCCGGAGTAACTCCCCAGAGATCAAATTGAAGAATTCCCTTAGATGTCGGTGAACCATCGAATGTTTCATAAGAACCCTGAGAAGACGCGATTTTATTACTTTCATATAGCGCGTGGTAATAAATACATTCGAATATATTCTTGTTGATTGTCCTAGCGATGTCCGAGTCGTACGAGATTTTCATTTTCATGAGTATGTCGGCAAATCCCTGAACTCCGATACCGATTGGACGATGCCGCATATTAGAGATCCTAGACTCTTCAGTAGGGTAACTGTTAATGTCGATGATATTGTTCAAATTCAATACAAGTTCTCTAGTTTTATCTCCTAGAAGAATGTAATCAAATTCGTTATTTTCATTCAGAAAACTCGGGAGACATAGACTAGCAAGATTACAAACCGCGGTTTCTTTCGAATCAGAGTATTCTACAATTTCCGTGCATAAATTACTACTCTTGATCATTCCATAGTGTTTCTGATTTGACTTTCGATTCACTGCATCCTTGTATAGAATATATGGAGAACCAGTTTCAATTTGAGAATTGATAATCTTTTCCCAAAGTGTCTTGGCGGGAATTTGCTTTCTAAATTTACCCTGCTTCTCGTAAAATGTATACAACTCATTAAATTCATCTCCCCATGTGTCACACAAACCTTTACAATCATTTGGACACATCAAGGACCACATTTGTTCCTTTTCAACCCTCTGCATAAAAAGATCGGGGATCCAGAGACCATAAAACAGATCTCGCGCGCGCAACTCTTCAGCCCCGTTATTTTTCTTGGCATCTAGAAAGTCGTAAATGTCGGGATGCCAAGGTTCGATGTACATAGCAAAAGACCCGTTTCGCTTTCCACTTTGATTGATATGACGAGAAATATTATTATATACCTTTAGAAGAGGCATAATTCCATTACTCTTGCCGCCCGTCTTGTTAATATGAGAATCCTTAGCCCTTACATTACTGATATGAACACCAATGCCTCCTGCCCATTTGGAAATTTGAGCCATATCGGCGGCCGTTTTATAAAGACCATCTACTGAATCTTCGGTTCCGAGAAGAAAACACGAACTCATTTGCTGAAACTTTGTGCCGGCGTTAAACAGCGTAGGCGTAGCATGTGTATAATACTTACAAGATAAAGAATTATAAGTATCACGAATACGCTCTGGAGTGTCGTGAATAGCCACTGCGACCCGCATAAAAAGATCCTGAGGTCTTTCGTAGATGTCGTCCCTGTTTAGAAGATATCCTCCCAAAAGGGTCTTAAAACCAAAATAAGTCAGACTGTAATCGCGGTCGTAATTGATAGTGTCTTCAATGAGTTTTTTATGCTTTTTTACTCGCTCAATAAATTCGTCAGAAACTACACCATTTTTATTAAGAGATGTCATGGTGTCATTAAAAGAAGACGCTGTATTTTTATGATGATTATTTACAGCGATTCTGCTCGCTAGAATTAGATAATCTGGATCTTCTTTAAATAAAGTAGCGGAAAAACTGGCAGAGAAATCGTCTAGTTCGGCCGTTGTGATACCGTCGTAGATAAGGCTACAAATGTTTTGGGCAATATACACTGGTTTTACGTTTAGTTTTTTTCCCCATACAATATTCTCACTCGACAGTTCTTGTAGCTTCGCTGTGATGAAATCAAAACGAACATCTTCGCTCTTTCCGCTACGTGTAATTACCTTCATTATAATTAATTATAGATTATTTCTTAAAATCAATTTATAATTATTTATAAATGTGCAATCGTTTTTTAAGCCGACGACGCCCCGCCTCCGCCCCCATACACATTACCCCACTTCCACCCAGGTACTTCGCTATTAGAAAATACGTGCATTAATTCCTGTTTACGAGGATTAGAATTATTAATATTTCTATTTAATTTGAAACTTACATTTGGAACAGTGCGCATCCTATTTTCCGATTTCATTACACAGACAATAATTAGTAGTACAGTGGCTGCTAGAAGCCCTTGAATTAATTTAACATTCATATTTATATTTGTAATTACATTTACATTTTATTTTAAAAATTAATTACATTTGCCAGGTTCCGCCTGCTGTAAAATTAAAGTCTTCGTAAGGCTTCTTATTAATTCTTCCCTTGGTATTAGTAATCATATAACCAAGTGTGTCGGCACGATCGCCTGATACAGACATAAACTCGGTCGAGACCGGCCATGTGCGCTTCTCACTGGTGCTACTGAAATAGGAACCGAATATAATAAAAAGAATGAAAACACCCACTCCAATCATTAGTGGAATTTTAAATTGAGGAGGAATAAAGCCCGATACTAATTTAGGCGCAAAAAATAGAACACCTAGTATAATTATTAGCGGAAGCAACATTATTAACATCCTTCCGCCCATTCCGCCCGAAAGCTTGCCCATAGCACCAATTGAAGCAGCATCAGACTCTCCTTTAGCCTTCATCTGTTTAGCAAGACCTTCATTAGCCTCTTTAACAAGATCGTCGAAACCTGCCGACTCTGTGGACGTATCCGTCTTTGTTAGAATTTTGGCACCTATTTCAGCCGCAACGCGGTGACCAATAGAAATGCCCGACTTCACAGCCTGAGAGGTCTGAACGTTAGTCTGAACCATCATATCAATCTTTAAATCGGCGCCATCTATAGCACCTTCAACCTGTATTAAAATTTCATTTTCCGACTCAGCCTTAGTAAAACTATTAGTTATTTTTTCCTCGATGCTTTTTTGTTGAGATTTAAATATATTGTCAACCTTTTGTTGAACGATCTGTTTAGAATTTGCACTACCGGCTCTGAAACCAAGATCTTGACTCATTTTTTGCTCTGCCGCCGCTGCTGCGATACTTTTAATCGAAGCCGCCATCTTAGCTTTGTGATTCGCCGAGATCTGCTGCTTCGCCTTTAGTTTAACTGTATTATCAAGTTTCACGTCGATGTTGGTGTTTCTCAAGTCAGCAGAAGATGGATTCATTGCGATAAATTTTTGTAGTACATCAGCCTGCGTCTTTTGGACATTTTGATGTGCAATTAAGGCATTTTTTGCCATCGCTTTATCATCATACAAATGAATAGGGGGATACGTAGTCGAAACCATGGTGAGATCTTTATTCAGTTTGGCAATAGTAGCATTGTTATCCTTAATAGTCGCTATTGAAGGTCTTATAGTTTTTATCGTTATTTTTGCTCCCGATTTTACCACTGTTGTTGCTCCAGTAAGAGTACTGTTTAACGTACAAGAAAGATTCGCAGTCTCGTTAAGTATAGTAGATGCTGCAACAGCAAAAGAGCCGCACCCCGATTCCATCATCGCGTCTTCATTTACATTATTTGTTACAGTTGTAGAGTTGGCAGCAGACGCACTGACAAAAAATGCGTCGGCCTTCACCGTGGTATCGGTGTCCATCATACTCTGATCTGAAAAAGTTCTAGATTGCTTTTGACATTTTTCATCCATGCCAATACTCTTAGCAATATCTGCCATTTTATTACTCCCATCCGCTTTCATCATGGAATTTACATTATCCTTTGCAGGAGTTTTACAACCATCTCCAGTTGTACCCTGAAGTTTTCCAAATTTTTGCTGCAGATCGTCAGAAATTTGAACGGCCATTTGTTTTATTATTTATATAATACATTATTTTTTTTACAAAATTAAAAATAAAGCCCCGATTAAAATTAAAATTAAAATTACAATAAGGGCTATAACAATGTACAACATTGTGTTGTTTCCAAGGGGGGCGTCTTCATCATCCGCGTCACCGTTGCCCATAACCGAGTCTTCATCATCCGCGTCACCGTTGCCCATAACCGAGTCTTCATCATCCGCGACAACATCTGGTTTTGATTTTGGTGCTGGGGCACCGCACGCAGATTGCATAGCAATGTTGTTGCCCTTAGCATTACCGGCTATGTCTACGTGATTTACACAAGTTGTAATTGTGAGATTGCGGGTTGGACATGACGGAGCCTTGTTAAAATCTTCTCCGCGCACATTAAGGGCATTTGTGCCGCGGTTTATGTTATTAAGATAGGCGTTTCCAAGCACATTTACAAACGAATTAGAATTATTTCCATATAATCCAGAATTCTTCGCAAACTCAAACGGAGTGCGTAGAACTTTATCCCATTCGGCCTCACAAGGCCAATGTAATTGATTATTACCTGGGGCACCCATTAGGATGGATTTATTCGATATAAATCTAGCTTTTGCATCATCGTCTGTACCGTTGATTGGCGCATATCTACTATAAACTAAATTAGATTGTGTAAAATTTTTACCCGTAAGTAATGAAAAGTCGGCATCTGTAGAACCCAATGTAAAATTACAGGTTGGATCAGCGTAATGTTCAGCGGCTTTACCGTTTTGTAATGAATCGCTGCCTATCTTAATGGCGTTACAATAACGAGCAATTGTTTGTCCGAAACTAGGCGCCTTTTTTCCCGAAGGAACCATTACAACCCCTTTCTTTTGAAAACCTCCGCTGCTACCCGGTTTCGTTAATTTAGACCCGTTCCAGACACCTTCGAAGCCTAATAAATGGGTATAATACTCTTGAAACTTCTTTCTATGAATAGGATTATAAACCAGGTAATATACAGAATTCACGCTTGGAACTGTATCCCTGGTTAAAATAAAATAAGTCATCTGAGGATTTGCTATCATTTTTTCATTGTAATAATAAATATTGGTACTCGACAAAAAATCTTTCTGAGTTTCTGCTAGGCAATTACTCGCATCGCTAGCTAATAATACCGACGAGCGCTTCTCCGCGCTGCCCGCCTTGCCGTGTGGTATAATAGGATTGGGTAAAATTGTATTAGCTTCATCACCTTCTCCTCCGTTCCAATACGCGAAGTGACCATATTCATCAAAAATTATATTTTCGCCAGTTCCTTTCCCCGATCTCATACTCTGATAGAGAGCTTCATAAATGATTTTTGATTCTTCCGGATTGTACCGTTTAATAGCAAAAAAATTTATATTATCATCCTTTGCATTTAATCGAGATTTAGACGCTGTTAACCCAGATGAAGAAGTGGTAGGTAAAGATATCCAACCGTAACCACCTATCTTCTTCACCCCTGATTTATCTTCATCGGTTATAGATCTAGAATTTAAAAATGGTCCCAATATGGGATCTTTAAAAAGTCTATTAAGTTCAACTTGCGATCTACACTTGTTAGGATCTTCGCTACATCCAGATGCCATCTATATTTATTATAATGTATTATATATTTTATTTTTGAGTATATAATACAATTTAATACAAATTAATACAAGTTACGTTTTACATATTATATATTATAACGTATTTTTTACACTACCGAAGTAGTTCTATTAACATTCGCCGTTAAAAATTTAGTCTGTTCTCTCTGAAGACCATCGGAATATTGTAAATCTTCTATTTTCTTACGAAGTCGTTCATCTTCCTCCTTAGATTCTTTTAGATTTTTAGCCAAGGAATAAACAAGAGATTTAAGCTGGTTATTAGTCATATCTTCGGCATACTCGGCCCGTTGTTCACTAGTGGAATACATTCTAAGCACAAAAACAGCAACAAAAACAAGACCAATTATAATAGCAATATTTTGAGGAGTTAATTCAAACATTATTTAATAAATATATACATTTTAATTTAATAATTTAATAATTTAATAATTTTCCCACCATTCAATTCCAGTTTGAGAATATATTTCATTTGATTTTTTAACATTATTTGTAATGTAGCGTATATTGTTTGAATTAAATTCTTTGCGAGATCCATATATACATAGTATATCGAACATCGTGTTTGTCCAAATTCCGGGTTCTTGAATTAGCGAATATCTGATTCTTGTCGCATAAAAAGCTATTATTTTATTGATTGAATTTACTTCATCTATGAAGAACTCTTGATACCCAAGTCGGCGAGAAATCCTGTTAAAAACTAAAAGAGCGTCTAAATTTACCGTGACCCTGAAATAATACATTCTTTGAATACTTTCGGCGGCATTTTCTTGAACTTGTTTAAAAATTAATTCATTGATATCTGATGGGAAGGCTGTGTTAATATTACAGACGAGGAATTGAATCTTATTCATAGTCTATGATTTATACACATTAGTTTTGAATGTTATTAGTATTTATTAAAAAATGTAAATTATTACTTGTCGATCGTTTTTTCTACGGCTTCAGAATTATATTTTACAAAAGTCTTTTCTATACCGCTGTAAGCAATACCAGTTGCCTTAAATGAATTCACTTTGTCGCATATCCAGAACAAAGGGGCGCTTACGCGCGAATATACACTATTAATAAAATCAATGTGGTTAGACATCTTACCAGTGTCTTCCTTCACATCGTCGAATAAATTTATTAGTTTGTCTATTTTTATTTCTAGAGAATTTACCGTTTTTTCAAGGTCGTCGATCTTGCACGCCTGTTCCATTTATAAGTAGTTTATAATTTATTTTTTTAAATTAATTGTAACATTTTCTACATACCGGAATATACATATCCGTAGAACCTATCTCGATTAAATTATCTGTTGCTACAGTTTTTTTAGTAAAACTAGCACAAGTTCCGTTTTTACACGTCATGCAAAGAGCATATAATTTTGTATACGAATCGCATAAGGGTATCAAATTCAAGATTTCGCCAAACGGCCTACGCAAATAATCACCGTCTAAACCACAAACATAGATCTCTTTTCCAAGATCGCACATTTTAACACAAAATTCTACTAATTTGTCAAAGAACTGTCCCTCGTTAATACATATTACTTGCGCTTTCTGTATCAATGAGTCTTCTTGGAGCATAAAAAGTAAATCCTTAGCACACGGAATACAATCAAATGATGTTCCCGAATGGGTCATGACTTTATTGTTTTCAGAATAACGAGTATCATTTTCATAATTTATTATGATCACTGATTTATTTAGCAATTTATTCATTTTTGCGACACTAATGAGTGCCGAAGTCTTACCAGAGAACATACAACCGGTTGTTAAATGAATAGACATCTATATTTATAGTATAAATTATTTTTTTATATTTAAACTGTAGCATCATTTGTTACGGGATCTGTAATTGTTGGCGTTGCTAAAGGTTTATCGCTTAACGTTGGCGTTGCTAAAGGTTTATCGCTTAACGTTGGCGTTGCTAAAGGTTTA